>OGCN01000252.1_pt1 | contig 94456 bp, 85 predicted proteins | sample 1570181 | NCBI WGS metagenome assembly OGCN01 (sample SAMEA4370584, study PRJEB24528) | human gut metagenome | reverse complement strand
CGACCCTCTGCTTGTAAGGCAGATGCTCTGAACCAGCTGAGCTAAACGCCCGAAAAGGTCTCTTTGTCAATTGCGATGCAAAGGTATTACTTTTTTTTTTAACCGACAATACATTTCCCGTTTTTTTTTCTCAAAAAAACCTGTTTTTATTCTTTTTCGTACGTAATCATCATGCAAAAAGGCCTTACATGTTTATCTCCACACGGCCGTGTGGAGTACTCGACACGAACGTGAGGAGAACTCCGCACGAGCGTGTGGAGATCTTGACACGAGCGTGTGGAGACAGACCAGTTTTGTATTTCTGAAAACTGAAACACCTCATTCATTTCAGTAACTCAAAAAGACATTTCAGAAAGTTAAAATCTTATCATACAGTCAGCGCATCACCAGAGTTTGAAGGCTCAATACAGATAAGCCGCGAGAAAGTTCCTGCAATAAAAATGTGGTTGGCAGAGGAAATATAATATTAAACTATATCTTTGCAACCGTAAAAAACAATAAACTAAAAGTTATGATTTGGAATATCTTTATATTGGTTGCAGGTCTGGCACTGATATTGGCAGGAGCCAACGCACTGACAGACGGAGCCGCATCGGTGGCTAAACGGTTTAAAATATCCGACCTCGTAATCGGTCTTACTATCGTGGCATTCGGTACATCAGCACCTGAGCTGGTAATAAGCCTCCTGTCTTCAATACAGGGTAGCGCGGAAATGGCGATAGGTAATGTGGTGGGTAGCAATATCTTCAACATACTTATGATTATAGGCTGTACGGCTATGGTACTACCTATACAGGTGGGACAAGGAACAATGAGCAAGGAGATACCTCTGGTTATTCTTTCTTCGTTCGTACTTGCCTTTATGGCTAATGATATCTGGCTAGACGGTGGAAGCAGCAATGTGATAGGCCGTGCCGACGGACTTGTACTGTTGGCTTTCTTCCTTATATTCATGCGCTACACTTTCTCCATAGCCCGCAATCAGGATGGAGAATCTGAGGAACAGAAGATAGTGGAAATGCCGGTATGGCGTTCTTCGGTCTATATCCTTGGCGGATTGGCAGGACTTATTTTCGGAGGACAATGGTTTGTAGAAGGCGCCAGCGGTATAGCCTCATCACTTGGAGTAAGCGACTCAATTATAGGTCTGACACTCGTAGCCGGAGGTACATCACTGCCTGAGCTTGCCACTTCGGTGACAGCCGCTCTGAAGAAAAATCCTGGAATAGCCATAGGAAACGTAATAGGAAGCAACCTGTTCAATCTGTTCTTCGTACTTGGATGCAGTGCTTCGGTATCGCCACTGCCTATGGGAAATATCAACAACATTGACATTCTGGTACTTGTACTGTCATCTGTACTGTTCTGGCTGGTTGGCTGGTTCTTCAAGAAACGTACTGTTACAAGAATCGAGGGTGCCTTGCTTGTGGTTTGCTATATAGCTTACACAACATATCTTATCATGCAGCAACAGGCATAAACAGACATATATATAAAGAAAAACGTCCGGAGCGATAAAAACACTTTATCATCCGGACGTTTTACTGTTATATACTAGTTCAAAAATTATTCAGCAAAACGCTTTGCCTGTTCAGCTATGAGTTCTACATCATCAAAATAATTGATTTTCATTGCCTTGCGAACCTCATCCATGGTCTGTGCAGCTGTTTCGCGAGCCACTTCGCAACCTTTCTTCAACATTTCGTAAACAGCAGGGATATCTTTTTCAAACTCGCTGCGGCGTTCACGAATAGGACTAAGTTCTTCCTGCATGATGGCAGCAAGGAACTTCTTAACCTTCATGTCACCAAGACCGCCACGTGTGTAGTGAGCTTTCAATTCGTCAAGGTTCGGATAATCAGGCAAGTAACGTCCGAAGTGTTCAGGACGGCAGAATGCATCAAGATATGTAAACACACAGTTGCCTTCCAATTTTCCAGGGTCGCTAACCTTGATGTGTGTAGGATCGGTGTACATGCTCTTTACCTTCTTTTCCACTTCATCAGCAGAGTCAGACAGATAGATACAGTTTCCAAGCGACTTACTCATCTTAGCCTTTCCGTCTGTTCCCGGAAGACGAAGACATGCGGCATTGTCTGGAAGCAGGATTTCAGGTTCTACCAGTGTTTCACCGTAAATATGGTTGAAACGGCGGACAATTTCACGTGTCTGTTCTATCATAGGTTCCTGGTCTTCACCCACGGGCACTGTAGTAGCCTTGAATGCAGCGATATCGGCAGCCTGGCTGATAGGGTATGTAAAGAAACCTACAGGGATACTAGTTTCGAAGTTACGCATTTGGATTTCAGTCTTCACTGTAGGGTTACGCTGAAGGCGTGACACAGTAACAAGGTCCATGAAATAGAAACTCAACTCGCAAAGTTCCGGAATCTGCGACTGAATAAAAATAGTAGATTTGTTCGGGTCAAGACCTACCGCAAGATAGTCAAGAGCCACTTCAATAACATTCTGACGAACCTTTTCAGGGTTATCAATATTGTCTGTCAAAGCCTGTCCATCAGCTTCGAAAACGAATATCTTATCAAATTTTCCGGAGTTCTGGAGTTCTACACGACGACGCAAAGAACCCACATAATGACCTATATGAAGCTTACCGGTTGGGCGGTCGCCGGTCAGTATAATTTTTTCTTTTGCCATATATTAATTTATTAATAATCTCGATTTGCCGCAAAAATACAAAATAAAGAAGTATTTTGCACTAAACATTTAAACTTTAATTACTTGGATGTATTATTCTTACCGAATAACGAAAAACTCTCACCGAAAGTTTTTGAATAGAAAATCAACAAGGCTATAGTGCCACAGCTTATTGCCGCATCAGCCAAATTGAATACCGGGGAGAAGAAGATAAAGTGATTACCACCTACAACAGGCATCCATGACGGCCAGTCAAATTCGAATAACGGGAAATAAAACATATCCACCACCCTACCGTAAAGCCAATCCGCATAACCTTCACCGGCAGGAACAAAAGTAGCGACACTGGAATATGTACTTTCGCTGAAAATAGCTCCGTAGAATATACTGTCGATTACATTTCCTATTGCTCCGGCAAAAATCAGTGAGATACAGGTTATATAACCGTTCTTATATTTCGCCTTCACAAGCTTCATTATATACCACAATATAAACCCTGAAAATATCAGTCGCATAATTGTCTGAACAGCCTTAGGCATAACCTGCATACCGAATGCCATACCGTTATTTTCGATGAATGTAAGATAGAACCAGTCTGTTATACGAACACTTTCTCCATAATGGAAATTGGTCTTTATTATTATCTTAATGAGTTGGTCAAGAATTATAGTAACAAGTATCACGGCTATTGCCAATATTGATTTTGATTTATTGTTCATATAAATGTCTGATTAATTTAATTTCTGTTTCATTGAAGTGTGAATTACAGTAAGCCCGTAACTGTTTGCAAAGATAGTTATTCGAATGAAGAAACCTATTATATTTATCATAATTCATGATACGATATTTACCTCATAAATTTCTACTGAATAATGATGACTAAGATTTTAGCCACATTAAAGAAATTCCATCAATCTGTTAACAGAGTTATGTCACTATCGTGTAAACAATAAAGGTTTATTACTTTTTTATTTTTATTTTCTTGTTTATTCGATAATAACACATACCTTTGTTTATACAGAAACAAAATAGACAAAAAGATGAAAGTAGGATTATTTATTCCCTGTTATATCAATGCTGTTTATCCCGAAGTTGGAGTTGCTTCATATAAGCTTCTTAAAAGCTTGGGGGTAGATGTTGACTATCCGTTAGACCAGACCTGCTGCGGACAGCCCATGGCGAATGCAGGGTTCGAAAACGAATCGAAGGAATTAGCCAAGCGATTCGATAGATTATTTGAAAGCTATGATTATATAGTCGGTCCTTCTGCCAGTTGTGTAGTATTTGTGCGCGATCATTATGGTAATCTGCTGGAAGGAGAAAAACATCGTTGTGCCAGCGAAGGCAAGATATACGATATCTGCGAGTTTATTCACGATGTAGTGAAACCGTCTTCCCTTCAGGCTTCATTCCCTCATAAAGTAAGTATTCAGAACAGTTGTCATGGAGTACGTCTGATGAAACTTTCTTCTCCAAGCGAATTGAACATACCTTATTATAATAAATTGCGCGATTTGCTGTCGTTGGTGAAGGATATCACAATTGTAGAGCCAGAACGTCCCGACGAGTGTTGTGGCTTTGGCGGTATGTTTGCCGTTGAGGAACACGATGTATCAGGACAAATGGGGCGTGACAAAGTAAAACGTCACATGGCTACGGGAGCAGAATATATCGTAGGAGCCGACGGTTCTTGCCTGATGCATCAGAACGGTATTATCTCGCGTGAAAAACTTCCTATAAAGACCATTCATATTGTTCAAGTATTAGCTGCAGGATTATGAGTACAAAACATTCAAAAGCTGCCGGAAAGTTTCTGGAGAATAAAGGACTGGCAGCATGGCACGATGAAACATTGTGGATGGTTCGTGCCAAACGTGATAAAGTAAGCAAAGAGGTTCCTGAATGGGAACATCTGCGTGATATGGCGTCCGCTATAAAGATGTACAGCAACAGTCATCTGGAGCAGTTGCTGTTGGAGTTTGAAAAAAATGCCTTAGCCAACGGAGCTCATGTCTATTGGGCAAAAGATGCCGATGAGTACTGTTCCATTGTCTATAATATATTGAACGGACATCAGGTGAAGCATTTTATCAAAAGCAAATCAATGCTGGCTGAGGAATGTGGACTGAATGAATTTCTTGAGAATAAAGGTATAGAGGTCGTAGAAAGCGATTTGGGAGAACGTATTCTCCAGCTGATGCATAAACGTCCGAGTCATATCGTACTTCCTGCTATCCATGTTAAGAAAGAAGAAATCGGAGAGTTGTTCGTCCGTGAGATGGGAACAGAACCCGGCAATAATGATCAGACTTATCTTACCCATGCTGCACGTAAGAACCTGCGCCGTAAGTTTATCGAAGCCGAAGCAGCTATGACAGGGGCTAATTTTGCCGTTGCTTCAACAGGAGAATGCGTCGTTTGTACAAACGAAGGTAATGCCGATATGGGAACATCGCAGCCCAAACTTCAGATAACAGCGTTCGGTATGGAGAAAATTGTACCGGACCGTGATGCACTGGGAGTATTTACCCGTCTGCTTGCCCGTTCTGGTACCGGACAGCCTATCACAACCTATACATCTCATTATCGTAAACCTCGCAAGGGAGGAGAGTTGCATATCATCATTGTAGATAATGGCCGAAGCCGTATTTTGGCCGATCAGGAACATGTCAAAACATTGAACTGTCTTCGCTGTGGAGCATGTATGAATACATGTCCTGTATATCGCCGTTCGGGAGGTTACTCATACACTTACTTTATCCCCGGTCCTATAGGTATCAATCTGGGTATGCTGAAAGCACCTCTTCATTACTATGATAACGTATCGGCATGTTCTTTGTGCTATTCATGTCAGAACGTGTGTCCTGCAAAGGTAGATCTGGCAGATCAGATTTATCACTGGAGACAGCAACTACATACACTAGGGGTAGCCAGCTCTTCCAAGAAACTGATGTCAGGTGGTATGAAATTCCTTATGTCGCGTCCCGCATTATTCAATTTCGCTTTAAAAAATGCTCCGATTGTAAACTCATTGCCTCGAGGTATGATATACAACGACTTGAATGATTGGGGTAAAGAACGTGAAATACCAGAATTTGCCAAAGAGAGTTTCAACGAAATGTGGAAAAAGAATAAAGTGAAATAAGTATGAGTAGCAGAGAAGACATATTGCAAAGCATACGCCGCAATACCAGAGTGCGTTATGAAAAGCCAGACTTATCCGGTTTGGAGCATGAGGCTCTTACGTACGAAGATAAACTTTCAAAGTTTTGTGAGATTCTAAAACAGGTAGGCGGACAGGCTGTAATACTGAAAGACAAGGAAAATGTCAATGACGTGATAAAGGCTGCATATCCTGAAGCCAAACGCATTGCTTCAACAATAAAGGAAATAAAGACAGGAAATACAATACAGCCTATTACTTGCAGCACTTTTCATCCGGACGATGTAGAGAAACCGGGAGACCTGGATGGTACTGATGTGGCAATTGTAGAAGGACATATAGGAGTCTGTGAGAATGGAGCTGTATGGTTGACACAAGATGTGGAACAACGTGCCGTATATTTTATATCCGAAGCGCTTGTAATTATACTCGACAGGAACAATCTGGTAAATAACATGCACGAGGCTTATAAGCAAATCGATACAGGCGAATATGGCTATGGCGTATTTATCTCAGGGCCTTCAAAAACAGCTGATATCGAACAAGCGCTTGTTATGGGAGCACACGGAGCCCGCAGCGTTACGGTAATTCTGATTTGAAAATTCTTTAAAACCTGAATAAAAGCTTGCCCTTACACATAGAGCAAGCTTTTTTTATTGGTATGTCCGGCACATATATTAGCCAGTCAAACCTTTAAAATCCAATTTCAGCGAAATATTGTTCATCCAACTGATGGATGAATTGTTTAAAGGCTGACAAATACTTTGTTTTCTTCGAAATAATTGTTTTCTTTGCATATATTGTAAAACACACTGAATTGAAAAACATAAACAACCTTAAATAAAAACAACATCTTATGAAACAGAAATTTAAAAAAGTACTTGTCCTTGGTTCAGGAGCACTGAAAATAGGTCAGGCTGGTGAGTTTGACTATTCAGGTTCACAAGCCCTCAAAGCCCTGCGCGAGGAAGGAATCAAGTCTGTTCTTATCAACCCAAACATCGCTACAATCCAGACATCCGAAGGTATAGCCGACAGAGTATATTTCTTGCCTGTTAATACATACTTCGTTACAGAAATCATCAAGAAAGAAAGACCGGATGGTATTCTTCTTGCTTTCGGTGGTCAGACAGCACTTAACTGCGGTACTGAACTTTATCAGAAAGGTATTCTCAAGGAATATGGAGTAAGTGTCTTAGGAACATCTGTAGAGGCTATCATGTACACTGAGGACCGTGACTTGTTCGTGAAGAAACTGGATGAAATCAAAATGAAAACCCCTGTAAGCCAGGCAGTGGAAAACATGAAAGATGCTCTGGAAGCTGCACGCAGAATAGGTTATCCGGTAATGATCCGTTCGGCATACGCACTTGGAGGTTTGGGTAGCGGTATATGCCCTAACGAAGAAAAATTCATCGAACTGGCAGAAAGCGCATTCACATTCTCTCCTCAGATTTTGGTAGAAGAATCTTTGAAAGGATGGAAAGAAATTGAATTTGAGGTTATCCGCGATGCAAACGACCACTGCTTCACTGTTGCCAGCATGGAGAATTTCGACCCTCTGGGTATCCATACCGGTGAGTCAATCGTTGTTGCTCCTACTTGTTCACTTACTGAAGAACAGGTTACATTGCTTCAGGATTTATCAAAGAAATGTATCCGTCACCTTGGTATCGTTGGTGAATGTAATATCCAGTACGCTTTCAATGCCGAGACAAACGACTATCGTGTAATCGAGGTTAATGCACGTCTGAGCCGTTCTTCTGCTCTGGCTTCAAAAGCTACAGGTTATCCTCTTGCTTTCGTAGCAGCCAAGATCGGTTTGGGATATACACTCGACGAAATTGGAGAAATGGGTACTCCAAACTCTGCTTACAAGGCTCCTGAACTTGACTATCTTATCTGCAAGATACCTCGCTGGGACTTGACTAAGTTTGCAGGCGTTTCAAGACGTATCGGTTCAAGCATGAAGTCGGTAGGTGAAATTATGTCTATAGGTCGTACTTTCGAGGAAATCATCCAGAAAGGTCTCCGTATGATTGGTCAGGGTATGCACGGTTTCGTAGGTAATGACCATACCAAGTTCGAAAATCTTGATGACGAACTTGCCAACCCGACAGACTTGCGTATCTTCGCCATTGCACAGGCTTTGGAAGAAGGCTACAGCATAGAGCGTATATTCGACCTTACTAAGATAGATCCTTGGTTTATCGGCAAACTGAAAAATATTGTTGACTACAAGGCCAAACTCCAGACATATAACTCATTGGAAGAAGTTCCTGCCGACGTATTGCGCCAGGCTAAGGTTCTTGGTTTCTCAGACTTCCAGATAGCACGCTTCGTTCTTAAACCTACAAGCGGAAATATGGAAAAAGAAAATCTGGCTGTACGCGAATACCGTAAGAAACTTGGTATCCTTCCGGCTGTTAAACGTATCAATACAGTAGCTTCAGAACATCCTGAACTGACGAACTATCTGTATATGACATATGCTGTGGAAGGTTACGACGTAAACTATTACAAGAACGAAAAATCAGTAGTGGTTCTCGGTTCGGGTGCATACAGAATCGGTTCTTCTGTAGAGTTTGACTGGTGTTCTGTAAATGCTATCCAGACAGCACGTAAATTAGGCTACAAGTCTATCATGATTAACTACAACCCTGAAACAGTATCTACAGACTATGACATGTGCGACCGTCTGTACTTCGACGAGCTTTCATTTGAACGTGTTCTCGACGTAATCGACCTTGAACAGCCTCGCGGAGTTATCGTTTCAGTGGGTGGACAGATTCCTAATAACCTGGCAATGAAGCTTTACCGTCAGTCAGTGCCTATCCTCGGAACATCACCAGTATCTATCGACCGTGCAGAAAACAGAAACAAATTCTCTGCAATGCTCGACCAGCTTGGTATCGACCAGCCGGCATGGCAGGAACTTACAAGCCTGGACGATGTAAAAGCATTCGTACAGAAGGTAGGCTATCCTGTTCTTGTACGTCCTTCATATGTATTGAGTGGTGCAGCCATGAACGTATGCTACGATGAAGAAGAACTGACACGATTCCTGCAGATGGCAAGTGAGGTATCTAAGGAATATCCTGTAGTAGTATCTCAGTTCATGCAGGAAACCAAGGAAATAGAGTTCGACGCAGTAGCACAAAACGGTGAAGTTGTGGAATATGCCATTTCAGAACATGTGGAATATGCAGGCGTACACTCTGGTGACGCTACATTGGTATTCCCTGCACAACAGATTTATTTCTCTACAGCACGTCTGATAAAGAAAATCAGCCGCCGCATCGCTAAAGAACTTAACATATCAGGTCCTTTCAATATCCAGTTCCTTGCACGCAAAAATGAGGTTAAGGTTATCGAATGTAACCTTCGTGCTTCAAGAAGTTTCCCATTCGTATCAAAAGTTCTGAAGAGAAACTTAATCGAAACAGCTACACGCATCATGCTGGATGCTCCTTATACACAGCCTGACAAATCTGCGTTCGATATTGACCGTATCGGTGTCAAGGCATCTCAGTTCTCATTCGCACGTCTGCAGAATGCCGACCCTGTATTGGGTGTTGACATGTCGTCAACAGGTGAAGTAGGATGTCTTGGAGATGATTTCAACGAAGCATTGCTGAATGCAATGATAGCTACAGGATATAAGGTACCTAAGAAAGGTATCCTCGTTTCTTCAGGAGCTACCAAATCCAAGGTTGACTTGCTTGATGCCAGCCATGCTCTAAGCAAGAAAGGTTACAGTCTGTATGCTACAGCAGGTACAGCTGCATTCCTCAACTCACATGGTATCCCAACAACTCCTGTATTCTGGCCGGATGAACGTCCTGATGCAGAGAACAATGTGATAAAGATGATAGCCGAGCATAAGTTCGACCTGATTGTGAATATACCTAAGAACCACACAAAACGCGAGCTTACAAACGGTTACCGTATCCGTCGTGGCGCTATAGACCATAACATTCCTCTTATCACAAATGCACGTCTTGCAAAGGCATTTATCGAAGCATTCTGCTCTATGGATGAAAAAGACATCCAGATAAAGAGCTGGCAGGAATATGTATAATGAAGATTTTCTAAATCAATAATTTAAATCCCGGATACCGAACTGGTGTTCGGGATTTATTTGTTAAATGAGATATGCAAAATCGTGTTTTTTAACAGTATATAAACAAAAAAGTAGAGCACAATATAACTTGTACCCTACTCTTTTCAATATGTAAAATTCTATTTTACTTTACTTCAACATCGCTGATGACCTTAGCCTCATATTTGAATTTTGCAAAGCCGTCTTTCAGTTTCTGTATATTTGTTTTATCTGAATCGTAAGTAATAGTAACTGTACGTGTCTTAAGATCTGTTTCCATCTTCTTTACACCTTTCTCGAAAGGTATATTCTTCTTCACTTTGTTTTCACAGTTAACGCATTCCATCTGGTCAACCTTGAATACAATCTTACGAAGTTCTTTAGCAGATACCTGAGCTGCACACATGAAAGCAGCCATGAATGTAAACAATAATACTCGTTTCATGTTAATCAATTAAGAATTAAAAATTAATAATTAAAAACCTTATTCAATTTAGTAATTAACAATTAAAAATTAATAATGGCGTTAAACTAATTATTAACTCTTAATTATTAATTATTAATTCGTCGTTAGTTTCTTGGTAAATTATATCTCACTCCTATATATCCCTTTGCTCCGTGCATAGGTCCCCATATCATTGAAGCATCAAAGTTGTCGCCCCAAGGATCATCTGCACCGATAATGGCATTCTTCTGCTTGAAGTTTGTAAGGTTCTCGCCACCTATATATACAGACCAGTTTCTGAAGAAACGTGTAACCTGGAAGCTCAACTGTTCGAAACCTTTGTATCTTTCATTCCATGATAATGTACCGTCGGCAAGAGTTTCCGGTGTCGGCATACGTCCACCACCGTTCAACTGTAACGTTCCGTCAAACTGCCATTTTCCAAGAGGAGTCTTGTAAGATGCAGTCAAGAGACCTTTATACTTTCCGGTAAGTGCTTTTTCGTAAAGTTTTCCGTTTATATCCTGCTTGACATCTGTCATACGCCATGCCGCAGTAAGGTTAAATCCTTCGAAGAACGGATATGTAGCCTCAATCTGGAATACCTGTGAATATGAACGTCCGTCAAGATTGGTAAAAGCTATTGTATGAGCATCTGATTCCATATCCACTACCAGCTGATTCTGGAAATCCGTATAGTAATATTCTGCATTCAGATTAAGTGTCTTACCGAACAAAGGAATATACGACGCTATACTCAAACCATAGTTCCATGCCTGCTCCTGATCCAAATCGTCAGCAATAACTACTTTTCTGCTGCTGGCAAGCATATAACAGTTTTCTGCCAATATATGGTTTGTGCGATACCCCTTTCCTGCAGAAGCACGGAAATTGATATATTCATTAGGAGCGTAGCGTACATTTGCACGCGGAGTAACAAAGAATCCGTACAAACTGCTGTAATCACCTCTAAGACCGGCCATAACAGTCAGTTTATCACTTGGCATATATGTATATTGTGCATAGACACCGCTTACAGTTTCTTTATCAAGTTCCGGAGTCAGACCTAGATTTACATCATTCACAAGACGGTATTCCTGATCATAACGGTCATAGTTCAAGCTAAGACCAGTTGACAAAGAATGCTGGGAAGTAAATTCTGTCTCGAACAAAAGTGATGCGTATGCATTCTGCTGATCTACGTTATAGAGTTTACGTCCATACACAGCATCCATATTATGAATGGTACCGGAAGTGATAAGCGCGATATTTGTGTTATGTTCCTTATTGAAGATATAAGCCTGTTTAATAAAAGCCTCATATCTGTCTGTATTCATGTCTATACGATATGGATCGGCATATGTATGTCCGCCATGAGATACCTGTCCGCTGGCACGTTCTTCATTTATAAATTTGATACCTGCCTGGAACACATAATGTTCGCCCATATAAGCCCATCTGTTGAAAAGATTGTACTGTTCCACCTGTGGGATATCGGCAAATCCGTCACCATCGCTGTCATGCGCCTTTGTCTCATTCTCATAATGAGCAAAAAGCATTGTACTCCACTTGTCCGACAGTTTAACTGAAGCATCAGCATTTGCCTCATAACGATTTGTAGTACTTGCAAACAGATTTGCAGAGAACCAGTCTGCCTCGGCAGCCTGAGGTTTTTTGAACTCGATATTAATCTGACCTGTAAGGGCCTCGTAACCGTTCTTTACAGAAGATGTACCTTTGCTCACCTGGATACTGCTCATCCACGGTCCCGGAACATATCCCAGTCCGTAAGGCGCAGAAGCACCTCTGAAGTTAGGAATATTTTCAGTAAGCATCTGCACATATGTACCTGACAGTCCAAGAAGTTTTATCTGTTTTGCACCTGTTGCCGCATCAGAATAATTCACATCAACAGAAGGGTTAGTGACAAAGCTTTCTCCAAGGTTACAGCATGCGGCACGGCACAACTCATCCGAATTAATAAGTTCCGCGTTTGTCACGCTGCTACGCAGTTTCTGGAAACCCATTTTTCTTCCGGTCACGTTTACTTCAGCCAGCTGTACACCTTCGTTCAATACTATATCAATATATTCCTGATAAGATGCAATGCTTATGGTATCTGTGTTATAACCGATAAAGCTCACAATAAGCTTGTCAGCATTAGCCGGACGTTCAAGAGTAAACTCACCATTCATATCAGTACTGGCTCCACGCGAAGAATTGAGCCATACAAGGTTTGCTCCGGGTATAGGTTCGCTGTTGCTATCTTTAACTGTACCCGTAAGAGTATTTGCCGCCATCATAGGCAAAGCGGTCAAAGACAATAAAATAATCAAGTATTTCATTAAAAAAATATTTAGTTAAACACATTTTCACGGTGCAAATGTAGCTATTCCTCAATGCAACACGATTGCAAAGAAGAGGCAGCACATCAAGCATAACAAAAGCAAAATGTGTAAAACTAAATAATCAATACTGAATGAAAAGCCAATAATGTCCGTCCACTGTTATATACCGGAGGAGCATTAGGAGCCTGTGAGAATAAAAGTCCGGAAGAAACCGGAGGTATTATATAAGATACATGTTCAGGCAAATCAAATGGCATCGGAACAAACGACACCATATCATCATCCTGCGACACCTTAAAGAAATCTATGTTATAATGAACATTGATACAAGAACATTCCTCAGAAACAGATGTACACGAAGTGTCTTCATTTGAATGATGACAACATCCTGACATATCAGTATGCTTATGCAAAATAGAAGAACATGTCTGTGTCTTGCAATAAGCCGAACAGATATGTACCATTCCTGCACCTGCTCCCAGGTTAAATACGGTGAAAGCAAGTATAAATACCAATATGTTGCACAAGTTCTTCATCGGCTGCAAAGATAATACAAACTGAGTGAAGTACAAAGTGAAAACAAAGTTTTCGACTTTTAGTTCCGAGGTGCAGGCTATCTTATATAAAGATGCGAAAAACTATCAAAATATGACAATTTCGTGACAAACTATTCCGGATTGTAAACCTGCAAAGGCAATTCGCCACGTAATGCCCCAAGTGCATTCATAGCCAAAGCACCCATCTCGTCTTCACCCGGAATTACTTCTATCGGAGCAAGTCCGTCTATCCATGATGATATTTCAGATATGACATAATCACCGTGAGCCATTCCACCTGTAAGTATTATCGCATCTGTCTTTTGCCTCAAAACAATATGCATACTGCCTATAGTTTTTGCGATATTATATGCCATGGCATGCAAGACATTATATGCATGCTTGTTTCCGGCCTTTATTTCTGCAACGATACTTCTTACATCTGTAGTTCCCAAGTGAGCAAACAATCCTCCATGTCCGTTTATCATCTTACGTATCTCGTCATACGAATATTTTCCGCTGAAACATAAATCCACGAGTTGCCTCGTAGGTATCGAACCGGCTCTTTCGGGACTGAAAGGGCCGTCACCGTCAAGTGCGTTATTCACATCTATAACCCTGCCTTTTGAGTGTGCACTGATAGAGATTCCGCCACCCAAATGGGCAACTATAAGATTAAGGTCTTCATACCTGCGTCCAACACTTGCAGCATATCTTCGTGATACGGCGCGACTGTTCAACGCATGAAAAACCGATATACGGGATATTTCAGGCATTCCGGTTACACGTGCCAGGTCGCTCATTTCATCCGTTACCACCGGATCAGCAATATATGCAGGACAATTACATCCTTTGGCAATCTCATCGGCAATCAATCCTGCCAGATTGGACGCATGCTCCATCTTGGCATTTATCAAATCGTATTTAATCTTTTCATCTACCAGATAAACACCACCTTGTGTAGGTTTAAGCAAACCTCCGCGTCCTATCACCGCATCGAATTCCACATTGAAACCTGCCTCTTCCAAAGACTTTATAATAAGCTCCTTTCTGAAATCGTGCTGTTCGTTGACATGCGAAAAACGCGAAAGTTCCTCAGCCGGATGATATACATTTTCACTCCACAGTTGTTTCTCATTATCATAAACGGCAACCTTGGTTGAGGTTGATCCGGGGTTTATTACAAGTATTCTCATAAAAACATAAGATTTATTTTCCTGCAAGGCATGCCAGCACAAGACTGTAGTATTTAGAATTACCGGAATCGCTTCGCGAAGGAACAACTACCGGAGCTATAGTACCGGTAAGCATTCCTGCCATGTTGGCATCTCCAAACAGGGAAAGTGTTTTATAAAAGGTATTTCCAGATTCGATGTTAGGGAATATCATAATATCAGCATTGCCGATAACAGGCGACGACATTCCTTTTATCTCTCCACTATGAGCGTCACAAGCAGTTTTCGCATCCATCGGACCGTCAATATAAACCTTACCCATCTTGCCTTCAGAGGCTTCTTTCTTCAGTTCGGTATAACAAATGGTATGGGGAAATTTGGCATTTACCTTTTCCGAACAATGTATCAAAGCCACACGTGGTTCTTCCATACCAAGCCTGTTGCATATCCTGATATCGTTCATTATCATAGCTCTGAACTGGTCTAATGTAGGTTTGGGAATTACGGCTGCATCCGAAAAGAACAATAATTTATGATAAAGCGGAATCTGTGCCACTGCCACATGACTAAGAATTCCACCTGGAGGAAGTAATCCTCTCTCTTTATGCAGAACTGCTCTCAGAAGATTGTCTGTATTTATCAATCCCTTCATAAGCACATCAGCCTCACCGGAACGGACCAGCTCCACAGCCAAAGCTGCTGCATCATCCGGAGTGGGAGCAGTATAGACACGAACAAAATCAGGAGATGCGGCATAAAGACTATTTGAAATGTCAACGTGATCAACATCAGTCACCAAAAGATATTCGGCAATTTCTTCTCTCAGACTTCTTATTATAACATATTCGGTGTGCGGATCATTAGGACAAACAACGGCAACCCTGCGTCGCTTATTGCTTAAACGCAGCCTGCTTACCATTTGGGAAAGAGTTCTTACAGGTTCCATAGTGTGTTATTTTAAACAAATATCCGAAATAAATCCGATTTTTCCGTATATTTGTCAGAGTTATAATAAAGATTAACGTATGAAAACGTATAATACATTCGATATACAGGCTGATTATGACTATTTGCATAGCAAATTGCCATCCGACAAAAGATGTCCGATAATTGGCATTACCGCCAATATAAGCGATGGAAACGTATCACTGTTTCCGGGATATTTCAAATCGATATATGAAGCCGGAGGAGTTCCCCTGGTTATTCCTCCTTCTGATGACCTGACCATCCTGCCAAATCTGCTTGATTCATTAGACGGAATACTTCTCAGCGGAGGCGCAGATATCAATCCGTTATTTCTGGGAGAAGACCCTGTAAGGGAACTCCATAATATAAATCCTTACCGCGACCGTCAGGAACTGATGATAGTGAGAATGGCTGCCGACAGACAGATTCCGATTCTCGGCATTTGCAGAGGCATCCAGATAATGACTGCCGCATTGGGAGGTACTTTATATCAGGACATCTACTCACAAGCTGAAGGCAAACTGATTAAACACAGTCAGGATCTTGACAGATCATATGCATCACACACGGTAAATATAGATAAAGACAGCCTGCTTGCCGAAATAATGGGTAATACAATATTGCCAGTAAATTCGTTCCACCACCAGGCAGTCAAGGAGCCGGCTCCAGGATTCAGAGTATGTGCACGTTCAAACGACGGTATAATAGAAGCAGTGGAAAGCACTGAATACAAATCGATGCTCGGAGTCCAATGGCATCCCGAATGTTTTATCCTTAACGGGGATAGAAGCATGATGCCTATATTCGAATGGCTGATAAAAGAATCATCATCATTCAAAGAAGCAAAAAGGCTTCATCAGAGGATCCTGACACTAGATACCCATTGTGACACTCCCATGTTTTTCGGACAGGGAATAAACTTCGCAACAAGAGACAGCAAGATAAAAGTCGATCTTCATAAAATGACAGAAGGAAGACAGGATGCCACAATAATGGTTGCATATATTCCGCAGAAAGAACGTACAGACGAAGCACTGCTTGCTGCCACAGCAAAGGCAGACAGACTGCTTAATGAAATGGAAAAGATGATAGCCGAAAACTGTACTGCTGTTGATATCGCATACGCACCTTCGGATCTTTACCGTCTTAAAACGGAAGGGAAAAAAGCTATAATGTTAGGTATTGAAAACGGATATGCCATTGGTAAAGACATCACCAATGTGGAACGTTTCAGAAAAAGAGGTGTGGTATATATGACATTGTGTCACAACGGTAACAACGACATCTGCGGTTCGGCAAGATATAATGACGAAAATCTTGGTGTAAGTCAGTTCGGTGAAGTTGTCATACGTGAGATGAACCGCACGGGTATGATGATAGACCTGTCGCACAGTGGAGAAAGAAGTTTCTACGAAACACTGGAGATAAGCCAGATGCCTGTAGTATGTTCACACTCCTCATGCCGTTCTTTATGCGATCATCTGCGAAACCTTACAGATGACCAGATAAAAGCCATTACCCGTAAAGGAGGAGTGATACAGGTTTGTCTTTACAGCGGTTTCCTCCGCTCAGACCGTGAAGCAAATATCCTTGATGCGATAGAACATCTGAACCACATAGTAAATCTTGCAGGTGTGGAACATGTGGGAATAGGAACAGACTTCGATGGCGACGGCGGAATAATAGGATGCAACGACTCATCGGAACTTATAAACTTCACCCGTCGTCTCATGAAAGAAAGATATAGCGAGGATGATATCAGACGAATATGGGGAGGCAACTTCCTGCGAGTAATGGAAGAAGTTCAAAAACACTCTTCACTATAAAATTTAAAGCCTTTTGAAAACTGTTTGCAAAGAGTTTTCAAAAGGCTTTAAAAATATCATATACTCTGATTTATTTCCAATCCTCAGCACCCTGAAGTTTTAGTTTCTGTGTATAAGCCTCAGCTTTCTTGGCTGCTTCAGCCTCATCTTCAGTTGAAGCAAAGGCATGTCTGTATCCTTTCACCTTGTTCCAGTCACCACGGGTGAAGTCAGGGAATTCTACAGGAGCACAGTTATTATCCATAGACAATTCACCAAGTTCGGCAAGGCAGCACCATTCAGCCAGGTCATAAACATCCATATCCAATGGCAAACCGTTCTGTAGGCAATAAACCAGACGTGAGTCCATAATGAAGTCCATACCACCGTGTCCGCCAACTTCCTTGGCCATATCACCGTATTTCTTCAATATAGGATGTCTGTATTTCTCTACCAGTGCATTCATTTCCTTTTCAGGAAGGAAGCTGTGTGCATTCAAATTGTCAACTTCCGGCTTTACGCCTGAAGCCTCAAGCTGATCACCTCCTACAGCATATCCCTCAATAGGATATTTGTTTGCAAAACCTTTTGTTCCTGTAAGTTGATAAAGTCTGTTGTATGGTTGCGGAGTCATTACGTTATGCTGTATTTCGATAACCTTTCCATTTTCTGTACGTATCAAAGTTGTAGTATGATCACCGTTTCTGAAATTCTCGCATACTGAATCTGCAGATGCTTCAACCCATGCTTTTCCATTCACAGATTTGGTATCCATTGCCACCAAAGTCTTCATTCTGTCGCCACGATGAATATCAAGAGCCTGAGCTACAGGGCCTAAACCATGAGTGGCATACACATCACCACGATGACGCATATTATAATCCAGACGCCATCCCAACTTGTCTGATTCACCATTCTTCCAGTAATGTTTCCAGAATGGACTTAAATCGTGGATATAGGCACCCTGAGCACGTATCACTTCACCGAATACTCCCTGCTGTGCCATATTAAGGGTATTCATCTCGAACCAGTCATAACAGCAGTTCTCAAGAATCATACAGTGCTTCTGATATTTCTCACTCAAGTTTACCAATGTCCAACATTCATTTAAATTCATTGCAGAAGGAACTTCTATAGCCACATGCTTGCCATTTTCAAGGGCACATTTTGCTACAGGGAAATGATGCAGCCAGTCTGTTGCTATATAAACCAGATCAATATCCTCTCTTTTACACAGTTCCTCATATCCTTTTTCACCTGAATATATCTCAGCCTTTGGCAAAGAAGCATTCTTCAAATACTCCTGACAAGCCTCAGCACGCGAAGCCTCATGATCACATAAAGCTACAATATGTGTACCCGGAATGTGAGTGAAACGTTCCACGGCTCCAGGTCCACGCATTCCAAGCCCTACAAAGCCTACTCTGACTACTTCCATTTTAGGAGCTGTAAGTCCCAATACACTCTTTTGTCCGGCCTCGCGTTCTGGAGTGTTTACGACGATAGTACCGCCATCCCACTTCCACTCGGTTCCATGCTCATTGACATTTACCTTATCCGTGTTGGTCGCAGTACACGCACATAAGGCAATACACACAATTAAATATAAAATTCTCCTCATAACACTTATAACCTCCACATTTATAAACTACCATCCTATATGTAGTGGAGTTTTACCATGATAAGACAGTTCTTTTTTCAGGCGTAAAGATATGAAGATTTTATACAATAACCTCCAATTATTAGGAAACATTATAATCACAAAATACTGGAGCGAATTAAAAAAAAACGGATAAACAGACTATCCTAATAATTAACACATTAGTAATATTATCACCAAAACTGGTATATTTAATAACATCATATTAAAAAAACGAATGTTCAAAGTTATAACATATACAAAAAAACAGTATATTTGTGAAAAGTCAATATTTAAAAACGACTTAGTTTATGAGGAAATAACCTGTTTTATTAATAAATATTTAAATATATGGATGTACAAAGTATAGGAAATTGCGCAGGAGTAATTTGGAAATTACTGAATGGCGAACACCGCAAATGGTCTTACAACGAGATCAAGAAGTCAACCGGATTGTCTGACAGAGAAATAAATGCTGCCATAGGATGGCTGGCTAGAGAAGGCAAACTCAATATAGAGGAGACTCAACAAGGAAAAAGAAATATTCTATACATTGAACTGAACTTTTTTATTGGTTAATATGGATAAACACATTATAGGAGAAAACGCAGGAGTTATCTGGCGTCTCCTCAACAACGGCGAAAGATGGGAGTATGAGAGCCTGAAAGCTGCTTCCGGACTTTCTGACAGAGATTTGAATCTTGCAATAGGATGGCTGGCAAGGGAAAACAAGATATTCTTTGAACGAAGTAAAGATCAGGATAAAGAATACATGTACCTGTCAATTGACCTGTATCTGTAAAACTATCTATAATAAAGAAACAAAAAAACACACGCACCGCATATTTGCAGCACGTGTGTTTTTTGTTTTATATACTCGGTTTTATCACATTAAAGTAAAACCAAGCTTTGTAACATCCTTACTGTTAGGACCAATCATTACATCAAAATCTCCAGGTTCACAAACGTAATTCAAATCATAATCATAGAATTTGAGCATTTCAGGAGTTATTGTAAACTCAACAACCTGACTTTCTCCCTTCTTAAGATGAATTCTCTTGAAACCTTTCAGTTCTTTTACAGGACGTGTTATACTTCCTACAACGTCTCTGATATACAGCTGTACAACCTCGTCAGCATCGTAGTTTCCTGTATTCTTTACTACGATAGAAGCAGTGATATTACCATTTGCATCCATCTTGCTGTTGCTCAGCTTCATGTCAGAATAGCTGAATGTTGTATAGCTCAAACCATATCCGAAAGGATATAACGGATCGTTGGAAACATCAATATAGTTGCTTCTGAACTTTTCGAACCATCTTCCTTCTGCCAATGGACGACCTGTATTCTTATGATTGTAATACAAAGGTAACTGACCTTCGTTCTGAGGGAATGTAGTTGTCAGTTTACCGCTAGGCACAACATCACCAAACAAAACATCACAAATAGCATCAGCTGATTCACTACCTCCAAACCACACATTAAGGATAGCAGGAACATTTTCGTTTTCCCATGTCATAACAGTCGGACGTCCTGAGAAATGCAACAAGATTACAGGCTTGCCTGTAGCCAACAATGCTTTCAACAAATCATGCTGTGCATCCGGCATTCTCAGTTCAGAACGACTACTAGACTCACCACTCATTTCTGAAGACTCTCCTAAAGCAGCAACAATGACATCAGACTTCTTTGCCACTTCAATGGCTTCCTGCAACAACTCCTTGTCATCCTTTCTTGGGATTTCACGGCCAAACATTGTTGCACGAGTCTGATATTCCGCATCGTACATCAGATTACTACCTTGAGCATACAATACATTAGCTTTTCCTTCTACCGCATTCTTCAGTCCTTCCAACAGTGTACTGTATCTGTCAGGAGTAGCAGCAACACTCCATGTACCAGGCATATTTGTACGAGTATTTGCAAGAGGGCCTATCAAAGCTATATTTCCTTTCTTTTTCAAAGGAAGCATATTGTTTTCGTTCTTCAAAAGTACGAACGACTTGGTTGCAATCTCACGTGCTACTTTACGATGTTCCTTATTAAAGATGTCTTTTGCAGGACGTTTCAAATCGCAATATTTATAAGGATCTTTAAACAAACCAAGTTTATATTTAGCTTCCAACATTCTGCGGCAAGCACGGTCTATATCTTCCATTGTAACCTTGCCTTCCTTCAACGATTTTTCCAAAGTTCCTATAAAACCGTCTGACACCATATCCATATCTGTTCCGGCTTTCAATGCTCTTGCAGATACTTCCTGCAAATCACCAATACCATGATCTGTCATCTCGTATATTGCAGTATAGTCAGTAACCACGAAACCGTCGAATCCCCACTGATTTCTCAACACATCAGTCATCAACCAGCGGTTAGCAGTTGCAGGAACACCGTCAACTTCATTGAATGAAGACATGAAACTACCGGCCCCCTCTTCTGCTGCAGCTTTGTAAGGAGGGAAAAACTCATTATACATACGGTTACGGCTCATGTCAACCGTATTATAATCCCTTCCCGCTTCAATAGCTCCATACAATGCAAAGTGTTTTACACAAGACATTATTTCAGTATTACTGCTCATATCCTTACCCTGATAACCTCTTACCATAGCCTTGGCTATTTCAGAACCCAGATATGGATCTTCACCGTTACCTTCTGATACACGTCCCCATCTTGCATCTCTACAGATATCTACCATCGGACTGAAAGTCCAGCATATTCCGTCGGCACTTGATTCAATCGCTGCTATACGTGCTGATTTTTCCACTGCTTCCATATCCCATGTACACGACAATGCCAAAGGAATAGGGAATACGGTTTCATAACCATGAATAACATCCATTCCGAAAAGCAATGGAATACCAAGGCGGCTTTTCTCTACTGCAAGTTCCTGCATTTCACGAATAGCCTTAACACCTTTCAGATTGAACAAGCCTCCGACTTCTCCACGGCTTATCTTACCTGCCACATCACTACTCTTAGCCTGACCTGTAGTAATATTTCCTGTTACAGGCAGGTTAAGCTGACCTAATTTTTCCTGAAGAGTCATCTTACTCATAAGTTCTGTTACGAACTTATCCATATTACCCTCATCTTTAGGCAACATACTTTTCTTATTTCCTGCAATCACTGTTGAAGAAACAAACAGTGACGCCAATAATATAAATGCTGTCTTTTTCATTTTGATGATTATTTATTTATTTCAAATCCCAATTTCTTTAATCCATCCTGTATTTCAGGACAACTCATAAACAGATTCCACAAAAGTCCTGAGCGATAATTCTCTATCATAGGAGCAATTGTACATTGATCTATTGCAAGGTAGTGAGGAACTGTCCAGTTATCTGTCTCAGAAAAAGCATCATAAAATCCGTATTTACCCCAAATCCAATCACCTTTCGAATAAAAATACCTCAATGCCCTCATTGACTCAACCGGTGTATATGGGAAGCTTGACAATGCAGCTGTAGGAGTTATTACACCCAGGTCATTATCTCCAGGACAATGTGCCGCATAACCTTTCACTGAGTAGCTGGCAGTCAGTCCCCAACAGTTCTCACTATACCCTGTATAGTTTTTAGGATTATCCACACAATAGTTGTAATTTGATAGAGCATGGTTCTTAACCACATTCCAGTAATCAGCATATTGGTCAGACAGTCCTTTCGGATTCAGTCCGATGTAAGAATAATGCGCCCAGAAAAGAGGTCCTCCCAGTTTTTCTGCTCCATTGTGTTTAACCTCCAGCGGATAACCGTACGGTTTTGAGTCGGATTTGATATTTCCGCCTCTTGCCCATCCGTTATGATAGGCAGTAGCTGAAACCGGATGTGTAGGCGATGAAGCAGCAAGTACATAAACTATAAGAGCCTCATTATATCCTTCGAGAGGGAAATTCATCTCCCAACCATAGTTAGGCGACCAATGCCAATAAATCACATCTTTACCGTTCTGGTACCAGTCAAATTCTACCTCATGCCATATCTTGTTTATTTTCTCACAAAGCTGTTTTTCCTTTTCATTTCCGTTCTGGAAATACTGACGTACACACAATAAACTCTGTATCACGAAACAGCTTTCCACCAGGTCACCGCCGTCATCTTTCTTGCTGAAAGGTAACACTTTACCTGTAGAGCCTTCCAACCAATGAGGCCATACGCCATGAAAACGATCGGCCTTAGCCAGATAATCAACAATCTTTGTAAGTCGTTCCACACCTTCCTCACGAGTTATGAATTGGCGGTGTATAGCAGTTAAAATACCTGCTATACCAAAACCGCTTCCTCCAATCGTTACGGTACCCTCATCATTCTGAGGGTAATTATTGTCAAGGTGTATTCTTTCCAAAGCCAGACCTGAAGTTTTCTCGGCTCCATCCCACATGTAGTTAAAATGCACTTTCTGGATGTAATCCAACATTACACTATCATTCTCAAAAGAATCCGGACGTGAAGCAGTCTGTTCGGTAATACTCTCAACCTTTTCTGATGTCTTTTTATTTCCTGTATTACAAGATATAAGCAACATCGTAAGGAAGAAATATATAAGTCTGTTTTTTCGTATCATTCAAATTATATATTTATTTCATTAATTATCTTTTGGTTCATTTTCCAATGCTGGAGATATATCAATTTGAGCAGTTGGAACAGGATAATACTCCTGACCTTGTTTCCAGCCTAATGGACCGAGCACCTCCTGTAATTTACCATTACGTCTCAAGTCATTATAACGTTCTCCCCATTCCAGTGCTAACTCCATACGTCTTTCGTCCAAAATCTGATCCAATGTTACACCTGTTATTTCAGACATCTTTGCACGTTTTCTTACTTCATTGAATGAATTATCTCCACTCTTGTTTAGACGAACTTTTGCCTCCGCATTCATAAGTAATACATCTGCATATCTGAATACACGGATGTTATTATTTGTTCCATATTCAGTACGTCCCGGAGTTATCTGGCTTGAAGGTGTATATGCCTTACCATTAAAACAATCAGGAGCGACTTCGCTTGCGGGTTCCTTTATAAAATCACCTTCTGGTGTTGTTTCACCAGCCATAAGGAAAGTAAGTTCAGCACGAACAGTTTCGCCACGTTCTTTAGCCCACTTTCTAAATTCTTTTGTCGGGCTAATAAATCCCCAGCCTGAAATAATTCCATCATTAATTGGGCCTTGGAATGTAAACCAGCTATCAGAAGTCACTACTTCACCAGAGCCATTTCCAAAATCTGTAAACTGTAACTCAAACAATGATTCATCACATAATTTTCCAGGAATTTGGAATAAAGCTCTATAATCTGGATTAAGCTCAAACTTGCCACTACCAATTATATCATCAGTTAGCGATTCTACTTTATCATATTGTCCTAATTCCATATACACTTTAGCAGCAAGCATTTCTGCAGTAAACGCAGAAGCAGCACCTATACGGTCTGTATATTCATTAGGGCGTATTCTCTGCAAATTATTGATAGCAAAATCAAGATCTTCCAACATATATCTATATACAGCCGCAATCGTAGAACGTGTCATATCAACTTGCTTATTATCGCGTAAAATTGTGACAGGTCCAAACAATTGAGTCAGTCTATAATAACAATATGCTCTTATGAACTTTACTTCACCTGTATATTCGTTATAAAGTTTCATATCACTGTCTTTTGTGATATTTTCCTTAAACATATCAAGTGATTCCAAAGCAGCATTTGCAACTTTAATAATATCATAATAAACCATCCATGCCTCATTACACCCCCAGAATCCGGCATTATATGTATAATTCTTGTCAATTGCTACCAAATCAGCCTGGTCGTCAATTCGTCCAGTTGATACATCATCATCACGTACTATAGTTGCCCCCCATACAATCCAGTGTGATCCTCTAGAACGTAATTTTGCATACACTCCAGATACCGGCTGGTACATATTAGACAAGTTTGTATAATCCACATTCTCTTCATTTACTTTATTTTCCGGAAGTTTATCCAGAAAATCAGAGCAAGAAGAGAACATTATCAATGCGCTACATGCACACAATAATATATTTTTATAATTCTTCATATTATGTTCTTAGTTTAAAGGTTAGAAATTAATAGTCAGTCCGAATGTATAAGTTGCAGCCAATGGATATACTCCTTCATCCCATCCAAACTGATTACTTATTTCAGGAGTAAATCCGTTTGAAGTAAAGTAAGTATATGGACGGTCGGCTGTAAGACTTATTTTTGCATTAGGAAGAGTATATGAACCTATTTTTACATTCCTAAAGTTATAAGCCAACATTATATTCTGTATTCTGAAATAATTGCCTTTTTCAACAAAGAATGAATTTGTATTGCTATTATTCCATGCTTTCAACATACCCTTTGATGAAGGATAAGAATTGCTGGTACCTTCTCCAGTCCAACGGTTATCATAGAAATCCTTATCGAAGTTAAAATTAGCCTGTGAATATCTTACAGCTCTTTTACGGTTGTAAATTTCATTGCCGGCCTGACCGAATGTTGACAAAGAGAATTCAAGATTCTTATATTGAAAACCTAAATTGAAGCTATAAGTAAGACTAGGTATATTTGATCCCAATATCTGACGGTCACTATCATCAATCACATTATCATTATTCACATCCTCAAAAATAAGATCTCCAGGTTCAAGTTCGTTTGCAACAGCTATAGGATCAGCTTTAATCTGATCTTCATTCTGATATACTCCCAAAACCTTATATCCATAATAAGATTGCATTTCCTCGCCTACTATATTAATTGTGCGGCTTTCAGCACTTCCCCCATAAATATATGGTGCTCCATTAAGACTTTTCACACTATTTTTAAGTGTTGACAGATTTACACCTGCATAATAAGAGAAGTCTTTACCTATCTTATCATTCCAGCTTAATTGAATATCAAAACCACTGTTAGAAATCTCACCATTGTTTCCTGCCAATGTTGTAGTACTGAAAGGAAGTGTTGTATTTATAATGGCATTCTTTGTAATACGGTTATAATAGTCAAAATCAACACTCAAACGACTATTGAACAACGCAAAATTCACACCTGCATTGAATTCTTCTACCATTTCCCAGCCTAACCAACTAAAGTAACTAGTATTCTGGAAACCTGGAAGTGTAGTATTTCCAAATACTCCAGAAGAGCCTGTACCAGTAGAAATAGAAGCAAATCCATCACTTGCAGCTACACGGTCATTACCTAACTGTCCCCAGCTGGCACGTATTTTCATATATTCTATCACATTCTGTTTCTTGAAGAATTCTTCATCGCTTATAACCCAAGCTGCACCTACAGAAGGGAAATATCCCCACTTTTCCTGGTATTTTGAACTACCGTCGGCACGCATTGTAGCTGACAATAAATATTTACCAGCATAATCATAACTGAAACGTGCAAAATACGAAAGGCCTCTATAGCAATAACCGTCATCGTTAACTTCGCGTCCTGTGGCGTTACCCTGACTTATATATAAATACTCATCATAATCGCCTGGAACATTTGTAGCAGTACCTTCCAGCTTTCTATATTGCTGTTCTCTGCTAGACTGTCCTAACAATACATTAAAATTGTTATCTTTCCAAGAATCAGTATATGTCAATGTATTATCCCAAACATAGCTATAATAATTTGAATTTGTTTTTGTCAGTTTAGACTCAGCATTCAATTGTGTAGAACTTACCTGATATGGTTGATAATATACACGACCTCTTATCAAAGAGAAATCCTGATTATAACTTGTCTTAAATCTTAATTTTTCAGGTATAAGTGTAAATTCAGCATAGAAGTTTGCCATTGCCTGAAAATTATCATTCATGCTGTTATCATTATATTTTGCAATGGCTACCGGATTGGTAAAATTACTTGTAAGACCAATCTGCTGAGGAGCAGCAAACTTCTCTGGGTATGCTTCCTCATCACTTCTTGAATAATCATAAACTGGTATTAATGATGGAGTCTTATACGCAGAAAGCCAAGCTGAATTATCGACATTATATTGTTCTGAGTTACTAATTATAATATTGCTACCTACTTTCAACCAATCTGTAGCCTCAAAATCAAGATTTGCACGGAAGTTCAACCTATTATAGCTGCTTCGTGTGTCCATAATACCATTCTGATACAAATAGTTCATACCAACAGCATAAGTAGCTTTCTCACTACCACCTGTTATATCAATACCATGGTTAGTCATAATGGCAGTTCTTAACAATTCGCTATACCAGTCTGTATCAGCTCCGAATGTCAAAGTATCATAATTGCCACCGAATTTTTCTATTGATGACAGAATAATCGGTTCGTATGCTTCTTTATTAGCCTCAAGCATTACAGTGGCATACTCCTTAGAATTAGCCATCTTCAGCACATTAGTAGCATTCTGTACACCAACATATCCGTTATATGTAATTTGTGCCTTAGAATTTCTTTTTCCCTTCTTTGTTGTAATAATTACAACTCCATTAGCTGCACGCACACCATATATTGCTGCTGCAGAAGCATCTTTCAATACTGATATCTCCTGTATATCTGAATTGTTCAGGAAATCAATATTATCATAGAACATACCATCCACTACATACAAAGGCGCAGTATCATTAAATGAGCCAAGACCGCGAATAGTAACTTTAGGGCTGCTTCCAGGCGCACCAGACGAAACAATATTTACCCCAGGTACTTTTCCCTGTAAAGCCGACATCGGTGATGACGATGCGATAGAAGCAATTTCTTCGCTTTTTACTACAGAAATAGGAGCAGTCAAGTCCTTGGCCTTACTTGTTCCATAACCAATGACAACGACATCTTCCAATTGTTGAACATCATCAGACAACACTACGTTTACAGTAGTATTACCATTAACCTTAACTTCAACGGTTCTCATTCCGATAAAGCTAAAAACCAAAGTTCCATCAGCGGGAACATTCTCAATTAGATACTTACCATCCATATCACAGATGGTTCCGACAGTTGTGCCTTTCACTAATACATTGGCACCAATCACAGGTTCGTTGAATGTTGCGTCTGTTACAACACCTTGAACAGTTACAGCCTTCTGTGCAAATACCGACGAGGCTGCAAACAATAAAGACATTAAGATTAAAACAAATTGTCTGCTCATAGATATTAAACTATAAAATTTCACGGCGGCAAAGGTGAACATAATAGAATATATCTACAAAAAAACCGACACTCTAAAGCTACGTCTAAGAGCAGACCTTATACTTTTATACTACTTTTTAGTATGATAAACAATTGATAAACAAGCTTATAGCACTTACTTGAATTCAATGAAGAAATCTACAAGACTTACTCCGTCTGGAACACCTATCCTTTTACGTATTCTATATCTTGCGGCCTCAACTCCCCTTATAGTAAGATTTGTCATTTGGGCAATATCTTTAGTTGACATGTTCAATCTCAACAAAGCACAAAATCTCAAATCCGTAGCAGTAAGTCCGGGGTATCTTTCTTTCAAAGTCCTGAAGAAACGTTGATGTATCAAGTCAAAATTATTCTCGAAAACTGTCCAGAAATCTTCATTGTCAATGTTGTCATTAATCTGCTTTAAAACCATCTCCATATTTTTTCTTCCACACTGGTTTTTCAACAATTGTTCCTGAACAAATTTTCTTAAACTCTCCAAAGTCTCCTGTTTGGCCAATCTGGCAAGTGTCATACTGGCAAGTTCCTTTCCTTTCAACGTCAATTCATTTTCCAGTAATTGTTTCTGTTGTTCGGCAATCAACCTTTGCTGCTCACTTATTTGTATATTCTGCTCTATTCTATGTGTTTCAAACTCTTTCTTTTTTTTCTTCTCTACGGCCTTTTCCCTCCATCTGACAAACAAGAACAAAACAGCTCCCGCTACCAAAATATATACAACAATCATCCAATTGGACATCCATACAGGTCTGTCTATTATAAACGAATATGACACCGAATCAAGCAATTTACCTTCCTCATTCAACACCTCGACATCCAGACTATATTTACCATATTCCAGACTGGCAAAATGCATATATGGCATATCGCTTTCTTCGGTAATATCTATTTCTCCATCCATTATAAACTTAAACCTCAGGCTTCCTTGCTTATACGATGGATATGAGACATACACCTTCAAATCTCTGAATTTACTGTCCAGTGTAGTTTCGCTTGCAAGATTCAGAATATCTGTCATTCCATCAGATGATTCGGCTATAATCTTTGAAAATTCCGCTTTCACATATTCCTTCTTGTCAACAGAATCTTTCAAAGGAAATATTCTTGCCACGCAATTATTAAGATTCAGATAGCTGACATCATCTTCCACATAAACATTTGCATATCCTTCAATACAAGGAGAGTCAAAACTGCGTGAAAGTATTCTTTTCTTTACATAGAACTTTCCTTTATTATACTGAAGCAAAACATATTCGTCATCATTAACAAGCCAGATCATATCATCATAATGCGTGTCAACCGCGCAATGCGCATTCTTTATTATTACATCAGAATTCTTCAGCAATCCATAAGGCACTATCTTCTGTTTGGATTCATCATATACAAAATATCCTTCTTCATCAGAAAAAACTACTTTACCTCTAATTTTAAATACATTTATTTTATTGGAGCTGTTATGTTCCGATTTACCAAGATTGTATATTCTGTCTATCTCCTTTATATTACACAAATCATCTGTAAGCTTTATCTTATATAAACCACTATACATATGTGAAGCCCAAATAACACCGGATTCATCAATTTCCAAAGATTTCACCGGTGCCAGAAAATCATTTACCTTATGCGACAGAAACCAATATCCGTCACTGTTCTTCTTCCAGATTCTCAATTCGGCATAACTGGCCTCAACCAGAACTTCAGTTCCATTAATACTTGCCTTTTTTATACAAGTACTGCTTGAAGTTCCTTTTACCTGACTGACTTTTCCGTCATAACACAAGGTGGCAGAATTATTTCCGATGAACAACTGCCTGTCTATTTTCTTTACATACCAGTTCTGTCCTTGGGTATATGGCAACAGTTCCATACCTCCACCGTTCATATCATATACATATGCCCCTTGGTTGGTAGCCATAAACATCTTTGTTCCTACCTTCTCCACCCCATATACCATTCCGAATTTATAATCTTTGGATGACGGTATTAACAATGTAGTCAGAGTATTTGTACGCAAGAAAGAAATTCCATCATCAAGTGCAGTCCACAAATTACCGTCCTTATCACGACATATACCCATTATCGTGTTATTATTCAGCTGGTTCTCCCTGTTCAGATGCCATAGTAATTTTCCATTATAATCTATACCATACAGTCCGTTGGATATTGTACCTAACACTATCACTGAGTCTTTCAGAATTGTACTTCTATTCCCCCTGGCTTGTATAAGTTGAGCATCGATATCTGTAGCAAATCGCGAAACAGTACCATTGAAATATCTGAATAAACCGTTATTGAGGCTGAAAAGGATGAACTCATCTCCTTTAAACGGCAATATAGAAACCACGTCATCATTCAGTTGTTCCCTTGAAAACAACATTTTCATATTCTCTCCATCGAAAGAATAGAAATCGCCGTCTATAGCCTGAATATATCCCATACCGTTTATGACTGAACAAAACAATGGACGTATAGGTACAGGCAACTTACCAGGTTCTACCCTTTCGCCGTCATAGACATACATTCCTGTGAACGATTGGAAAAAGATTTTCTTATTTATACGAACTATATTCCATATCTCATCGTTAGAATTCACTTTCTCTTTTATCGAATCACTTAATGAAACATAGTCCAATTCCCCTCTGTCATTTTTTCTGAAATAACCAAACTCCTCAAAAGAGCCGATATAGATTCTGTCTCCATCAACGAATACAGATCTGACAGCAAAATTTCCGGGCACTCTATACAAGTTCCAGAAAAAACCGTCGAAAGTCAATAAGCCATTATTATTTCCAAAATACATTACGCCGTTAGGTCCCTGTGTACAACTCCAGTTTTGATGACCGGCATTATATGAATCTACAGTATAATTGGTTGTAGCAGGAATAAACGAAGCCGCATTCAAATCAGGTAAACAAAGTATCAGGCAAACAAAAAGTATATTGAGAAATTTTAGTTTCATAAAAATGTTTTTTCATACATTACATAATAAGACAAAGGTATATTATAATTTCATAATTCAAAACAGATTTACAGAAAAAGGGTTCAGGAACTAATTGAAAACTCAATTTGAACCCGAACCCATCTCTCTCTTATTTACAGAATATTATTTCCGATGTCTTGGAAACTCCATTCTCATTAAATGCCTCTATACAGAAATAGTAACTTTGGTCTGTCGATAAGGAGCGCATAAACAGTTCATTTTCATCATAAACCATCCATGAGCTGTAAAGTTTGTCAGGAGATATTCCCCAAAGCACATTGTAACCTTGAGCGCCTTTCACCTTTTCCCATTTTATTGATACATCTCTCCTGTCGGCTTGTCTTTCCACTGTCAGTCCTTTAACTTTAGACGGCTGCTTTCCATTTCCTAAACCGAAAATTCTTAACTCAGATATAGCCAGATTTGGAGTAGGTACCTTAATATTCTTATATCTCACAAATCTTGCCTTTTGTGACTTAGGCAATTCGACATAATCGTTTGGCACATCCTTATAATTATTGCTCTTGTCAACCATTACATACCAGTCTTTTCCGTCCAGAGATCCCTCTATCATATATCTGTGATGAAGATTTTCATATCTTCCGTACATATCACTCTTATAATCATGATAGTTTATCTGCAGGGCATATACATCGGATACATTCTCAAGATCTATTGTCACCCACTGGTTTTCGTCATTCTTCTCTGCCACCCAGAAACTCTTGGTTTTCTCGTCTGTCAGTTCATTTCCTTTAAATGTTTCCAATGAAGACGAAACCGTTACAGGCTTCTTATACGACAGAAGCATCCATCCACGGAACTCTCCCTTCTTATTAGGAACAGATGGGGCATAATGCGGATAATCACCAAATCTGGTATTACAATACATTATTCCGTCATCATCAAATCCCATAGGGAACATACACAAGCGGCGCTCCCAATTGACATTAATAGAAAGCGACATAGAAGCGAAATGCCAGTAAGTATTGTCAGGACCAAGAAGACTGCTGCCATGGCCTGCTCCATTCATAAAACCTCCCGGCTTATATGACACCGGATTATGAGGCTGATATTCAAACGGACCTAGAGGATTGTCGGACACATATACTCCGTCGCCGTAAACATTGAACTCTGTACCCGGCGAGCCATACTGAAGATAATATTTACCATTATGTTTTGTCATCCATGGGCCTTCGATAAATCCTCCTAGATCAGAATCGCTCACATGGTTCTCACCGAAACGCTCCCAACCATGATTGGCGAGATCCAGATGCAACAGTTCCTTCACTTCACCTTTTGGTATGAAACGATGATTGCGGTCGAGCTCCATTCCTCTTACAGGGAACACGTTCGAAGATCCCCAATACATATAAGCCTTTCCGTCATCATCAATAAACAAGGCAGGATCCTGAAGATTGTTCAATATTGCCGGAGTTCCTTTCCATTTTCCTTCTTTAGGATTATCGGTGTATAACACACTCATCGAACCGGAAGGATCGCCACATACATACAAAACTGAGTCCTTGTAATTATGCGCTGCCGGCGCATTACATCCTTGTGGATACCAATTTGAAGGAGAAATGAAATCCCAGTTCTGCAAATCTTTTGAATGCCAGTATCCGTGCGAACGTGTGACGAACATATAGTATTCTCCTCTGAACTCAACCACTGCAGGATCAGCACCCGAACGGTAAGATATATCCTTGTCCGAATTATATATCATATACGTATAATCCAGATTAATAGGATTACAATATGTTTCCATTCGTGTATTTTGTCCGGAAGCAGGCAGAAGAAACAAAGCACTAGAAATAAAAAATAATAAGGTTTTCGGTTTCATAAGTAATGTTTTAGATTAGTATTAATTTTATCTGGCGGCAAAATAACCTCTTAATAATCTAACAGACAAAAAAACTCATACTTAGACACTACTTCTTTTAACAACACGCAATACTTCTATACTACTTTTACATCGTATAACCGATTGAATTTAAAAGAATTACAACAAACAAAAAACTCCTGCCGGACTGATGTCCGGCAGGAGCCTAATATCAATATTTTATGTGATTAAAAGGGGAAGATTACATCATGCCACCCATGCCGCCCATTCCTGGAGCGCCCATTGGCATTTCAGGTTTGTCTTCTTTCTTTTCAACAATTACACATTCAGTAGTCAAGAACATACCTGCTATTGAAGCTGCATTTTCAAGAGCAACACGAGTTACTTTTGCAGGATCTACTACACCGGCAGCGTGCAAGTGTTCGTAAACATCTGTACGTGCATTGTAACCGAAGTCATCTTTACCTTCACGTACTTTCTGTACCACTACAGCACCTTCCTTACCAGCGTTAGCTACAATCTGACGAAGAGGTTCCTCGATAGCACGTTTGATGATTTCGATACCGGTTGTTTCGTCAGCGTTGTCACCCTTCAAGCCTTCCAATGCATCGATTGCACGGATGTAAGTTACACCACCTCCAGGTACGATACCTTCTTCGATAGCGGCACGAGTTGCGCACAAAGCATCGTCAACACGGTCTTTCTTTTCCTTCATTTCAACTTCGCTTGCAGCACCTACATAAAGAACTGCTACGCCACCTGACAATTTGGCAAGACGTTCCTGAAGTTTTTCTTTGTCATAGTCAGAAGTAGAGTTCTTCATCTCAGCTTTGATCTGGTTGATACGTTCCTGGATGAGTTCTTTCTGACCGGCACCGTTTACGATAGTAGTATTTTCCTTAGAAACAGTAACCTTATCACAAGTACCAAGCATTTCGAGAGTAGCCTGTTCAAGTTTCAAGCCTTTTTCTTCGCTGATAACTACACCACCTGTCAATACTGCGATATCTTCAAGCATAGCCTTACGACGGTCGCCGAAGCCCGGAGCCTTAACAGCACAAATCTTCAACTGTCCGCGCAGACGGTTAACTACAAGTGTAGTCAATGCTTCGCTGTCAACATCTTCTGCTATAACCAACAAAGGACGTCCGCTCTGTACTGCCGGTTCAAGGATAGGCAAGAAATCTTTCAGATTAGAAATCTTCTTGTCATAGATAAGAATGTATGGGTGTTCCATTACACATTCCATCTTTTCTGTATCAGTTACGAAGTAAGCTGACAAGTAACCACGGTCGAACTGCATACCTTCTACAACACCGATTGTAGTGTCAGTACCTTTAGCTTCCTCGATAGTGATAACACCGTCTTTTGAAACCTTGCGCATAGCATCTGCAATAAGCTTACCGATAACAGGGTCGTTGTTTGCAGAGATTGTAGCAACCTGTTCAATCTTGTCGTAGTTGTCACCTACAGTTTCAGCCTGTGACTTGATAGATTCTACAACTTTAGCAACAGCCTTGTCGATACCACGTTTCAAGTCCATTGGGTTGGCACCTGCTGTAACATTCTTCAAACCTACACCTACGATAGCCTGAGCCAATACAGTTGCAGTAGTAGTACCGTCACCTGCATCATCACCAGTCTTTGAAGCTACAGATTTTACAAGCTGTGCACCTGTGTTCTGGAATGCGTCAGCCAATTCTATTTCTTTAGCTACAGTCACACCATCTTTAGTGATGTGAGGAGCACCGAATTTCTTTTCTATAATAACGTTACGTCCTTTAGGACCAAGTGTTACTTTCACTGCGTTAGCAAGTTCGTCCACACCTTTTTTCAACTGATCGCGAGCATCAATGTTGAAGAGAATATCTTTTGCCATAATTTTCTAAACTTTAAAATGTTGATTATATTTATTATTCCACAACAGCGAGTACGTCACTCTGGCGCATCATCAAGTATTTTACACCTTCGTGTTCGATTTCAGTACCAGAATATTTTCCATACAAAACAGTATCATTAACTTTCAATACCATTTCTTCGTCTTTAGTACCGTTGCCTACTGCAATTACTTTACCCTGTAATGGTTTTTCTTTTGCTGTATCAGGAATGATGATACCGCCGATAGTTTTTTCTTCTGCAGGAGCAGGAAGAATCAGAACTCTGTCTGCTAATGGTTTAATAGTCATAATAGTATATTTTTATTGTTATTTTTCAGTTTATCTAATGTCTTTAATAAGACACAATACTCAATACGAAAAGCGTGCCAAATACTAATTCTGTCATATTGGCATATCATTTCTTAATAAAGTATATGTAACACTGACATTTAATCAGTAGTGACACATATTTATATTGCCAAATCTACTGTTGTTCTAAAAAGCGGCAGGATATTTTTCCGAACTTAATATTTTGACAATCTATACCCTCCTTCAGTCTTTATCAATACACCTTCCTCAACCATAGCAGACAGCGTACGCGACAGTGACGGACGTGCCACTCCCATGATAAAAGCAACATCCTGAATATTGGTTATTACACCACTCCTCTGCAAATAACTCACAATCCTTGTACTAAGATTCTGCAAGGCAAATTCATTAAGTTTACGACTCAGAAAGACACTCCTGTCTGATATCTGACGTAGAAAATTTCTCAGAAGAGCGTCGTCGGTTTCCATCATCTTAAGAAAATCATCTTTCGACAGAGACCATATTATGACATCATCCTCGGCCTGCAGTGTTACAGGAAATCTGTTCTCTGTTCCGTAAATAAATGCAGGTGCCAATATCTCCGGAGCCGCCAGATGTTCTATCACTATTTCCTTTCCCTCGGCGTTCGTCATCTTGGCAAGCAGCGTACCCTGACACAACAGAGACAATGACTTACACAAACTGTCTTGAAAGATGGCGATATCTCCTTTCTTATACGAAGAAATCTTATTGGAAGCATTCTTCAGAAATTCCGCTATCCCATCTTTGTTTACTCCTTCAAAAAGAGTGAAATCCAATATGTCATAAAATCGTCCCATGTACATATATATTAATCATTTTTATCAGTCATTGTAACATCTGTTACGGAATAAAGAGTAACAACGGAATACCTTTGCACAAAAATAGCAACAATAGTATTAGCCACAAATTCAAATCACATTTATTATGACTGAAAATTCTATTGCAGTAAACGAAATGTTCTGTTTCCAATGTCAGGAGACAGCCAAAGGAATAGCCTGTACCATCAAGGGTGTATGCGGCAAGAGCAGCTCAACATCGGCAGCCATGGACTTGCTGTTGTTCGTAGTTAGCGGCGTGTGCTCCGTAGCAGACATTTTGAGAGAAAACGGCATTAAAACAAATCATGAGGTAAACACTTTCGTAACAGACGCATTATTCTCAACCATTACAAATGCCAATTTCGACGATGAAAGCATTCTGAAAAGAGTGGACCGAGGATTGGAACTGAAAACTGAACTGAAAAATATTGCAGAGAAAGAGAATATCAAACTTCCGGCAGTAGATGAAATAATCTGGAATACAGAAAACAGAAGATTCTACGATGAGAAGTCAAGAGCCGTTGGCATTCTGAGAGAGAAGAATGAGGATATCCGCTCACTGAAAGAGCTGATAATATATGGTCTGAAAGGTATGGCCGCATATCACGAGCACGCCATGCGCCTGGGATATAATGATGAAAGCATACACACTTTCATGCAGTCAACAATAAGAAAAATCACAATAGGCAACCTATCGGCAGATGAACTTACAGCATTAACACTTGCTGTGGGCGAAACAGGAGTTAAGGTAATGGCTCTATTGGATAAGGCAAATACGGAGACTTACGGAAATCCTGAAATCACAAAAGTGAATATCGGTGTAGGAACAAATCCGGGAATACTGATAAGCGGACATGACCTGCATGACATAGAGGAATTGCTAAAACAGACTGAAGGTACCGGAGTAGATGTATATACACACAGCGAGATGCTGCCGGCACACTACTACCCGGCATTCAAGAAATACAAACATTTCATCGGTAACTACGGTAATGCGTGGTGGAAGCAGCGCGAAGAATTCTCTTCGTTCAACGGTCCGGTGATATTCACTACGAACTGTATCGTACCTCCTACCTCGAATGCTGTATATAAGGACAGAATCTTCACCACCAACTCTACCGGTTATCCGGGATGGAAACATATCACTGCAAACGAGAACGGAGTAAAAGACTTCTCCGAAGTGATTGAACTTGCAAAGAAATGCGATGCGCCTACACAGATTGAGGAAGGCGAAATAATAGGTGGATTTGCACATAATCAGATATTGAGTCTGGCAGACAAGGTAGTGGATGCTATCAAGGCAGGCGCAATAAGAAAATTCATTGTTATGGCAGGATGCGACGGCAGAATGAAAAGCAGAGACTACTACACCGAGTTCGCAAAGGCATTGCCGCAAGACTGTGTAATCCTTACTGCAGGATGTGCGAAGTATAAATATAACAAACTTCCATTGGGCGATATTAACGGTATCCCTCGCATTCTTGATGCAGGACAATGCAATGACAGTTACTCACTGGCCGTTGTAGCCATGAAGCTGAAAGAGGTATTCAATCTAAACGATATAAACGAACTGCCTATAGCATACAACATTGCATGGTATGAACAGAAAGCGGTAATCGTTCTGCTCGCTCTGTTGTCGCTTGGAGTGAAGAACATCCACCTCGGTCCTACTCTTCCGGCATTCCTCTCGCCTAATGTGGCCAAAGTACTTGTTGACAACTTCGGTATCGCAGGTATAGGAACTGTTGACGAAGATATGAAGACACTTGGTATTAGTGTGGAATAAAAATACAAAAATCATTGAATTTCCGGGCCCAGAACTCTGGGTTCGGAAATTGTCGTTTATTGGCATTAATTATCTTTAACTATAAAAATTAGTTGAGCAACTATATTTTTTAGTTACTTTGTCACAAACGAAAATCTAAAGCAAAGCCTTATGAAAAAACTGACATCAAAAGAAGAGGAAATCATGGAACTTTTCTGGGAAAAAGGTCCATTGTTCGTGAAAGAGCTCCTTTCATTTTATGACGAACCGAAACCGCATATTAACACACTGTCAACAATTGTACGCGGATTGGAAGACAAAGGGTATATAGGCCATAAGGCATACGGAAATACATTCCAGTATTATGCCACTGTGAGCCGGAATGATTTCAGCACCAGCACATTAAAAAATGTAATTAGCAAATATTTCAATAATTCCTACCTTAATGTAGTATCTTCCTTAGTTAAGGAAGAAGACATATCAATTGACGAGCTTAAAGAACTTATAAAGAAAGTTGAAGAAGAGAACAGGAAATAAGCAATGATAGAAAAAGTTTAATAATATGGGAACACTACTTATATATATACTGAAATCGGCTGTTTGTCTGGCAGTATTCTATCTGTTCTACAAACTGCTGATGAGTCGCGAAACTTTTCATCGTTTCAATCGTTTCTCTCTTCTTGGCTTGATGATTATATGTTCCATAATTCCTTTCGCAAAGATAAGTATGGATACCCCGGATGAAACTGTTCAGGTTGAAATATCTATGGACGAGTCACTGATGATGCCTGTCATGGTCGATGAAAATATAGCAACAGAAGCCAGTGATATCTCTACGATGGAATATATCACCACATTTGCAGCCATCATATACATCACCGGAATTCTGTTCTTTGCCGTAAAAGAGATTTTACAGTTCATAAAAGTGCTGAACATAACGCACAAGGGTAAAGAGGAAGATATCAGTCTGTATGTAAAAGACAATACAGGCAAAATAAAACTTATAGTGACAGACGAAAAAATATCACCTTTCAGCTGGATGAACCATATAGTAATATCACGTACCGACCTGGAAGAAAACGGCAGAGAGATACTGTGTCATGAAATGGCACATATCACCAACCATCATTCCATCGACCTTATTCTGGCAGATATATGCATACTTCTGCAATGGTTCAACCCGGCATCATGGCTTATAAAATCGGAACTTCAGAACGTACATGAATTTGAAGCCGACGAAACAGTAATAAGAAACGGAATAGACGCAAAGAATTATCAATTATTATTAATAAAAAAAGCTGTTGGCTCAAGGCTCTACTCAATCGCCAACAGCTTTAATCACAGTAAACTTAAAAAACGTATCACTATGATGATGAAAAAGAAATCCAGCCCATGGGCACGCGCGAAGTATCTCTACGTACTTCCACTGGCAGCTGTAGCAGTTGCCGCCTTTGCCCATCCTGAAATCTCAAAATTAAGTGACGAGATTTCAAGTGTCAAAGTTAATGATTTTTCGGCAATTACGAAAAATCATGAGGTAGAAAACACTTATTCCAAACCTAACGGACTTATTCTGGTGAAAGGTACAGTAGTTGACGATGCCACCGGAAAAGCGATAAGGGGAGCCAGCATCCTGGAAAGAGGTACTACAAACGGAACTATCTCAGATGAGAACGGAGATTTCACATTACGAACTACAGAAAACTCCGTAATAATAATTTCATTCATCGGGAAACAGACTTATACTTTCATAGCGTCGGAAATGGAAATAAAAGGATTAAAAAATAACCCCATAAAGCTTAAGGACGATGTGCAGAATATGGACGAGATAGTTGTAGTGGGATATGAACCGGCCGAGCAACCAAAGAAAGAAGAAAAAGTTCAGCATAAAGCCGGAAATGAGGAGGAAGTATTCATAGTAGTGGAACAGATGCCTGAATTCCCCGGTGGCATGTCCGAATGCTTAAAATATATAGCCCGCAACATCAAATATCCTACACTTGCACAGGAAGCAAAAATTGAAGGACGTGTAATAGTCAGATTCGTTGTAGGTATAGACGGATACACATCAAACTTCGAGATTCTACACAGTGTATGTCCAGCCTTAGATGCGGAAGCCATCAGAGTTTTGGCACAAATGCCTAAATGGAAACCTGGTATGCAAAGAGGTGTTGCTGTTCCTGTGAAATACACCGTTCCTGTAACCTTTAAACTTGAAAAACAAAATACGCCCCAAACGCAAACCATTAAAAGTAATCCGGTTATGCCCGGAAACGTAAGTTTCAACAAGTCATTGGAGAATGTCCTGATTGTTATAGACGAGAAAGTGGCATCACAGCAAGAATTCAGTGCCTTGAAACCTCAAAACATTGAAAGAATAGAAGTCATAAAAGAAGATAGCAAGGCACAGGAAATATTCCGTAAATACGGTGTATTCGACAAGAAAGAAGGAGTAATAATGATTAAAACGAAAGTATGGAACGATGAACCGACTGTAACTCTAAGCGCTGATAAAATGGACAGTAAAACAGCGAAAATAATAAAAGACAAACTGATTAACGACTACAAAAAATAGGCTAATAAAAAACGTGCGCACATTCGATTTAAAACGTGCGTTCATTTAATCTAAAACGTGCGCACGTTTTACTTAAAACGCCCTGTCGTTTTTTTAAAAGATATGCTCCCCCTATCGGAAGTCCGAAAGAGGGAGCATTTATACTATTAAAATTCGTGCAAAAACAAATTATCAAGCCTTAACACGACCTACGTATGAACCATCGCGAGTATCAACTTCGATGATTTCATCCTGATTGATGAACAATGGAACACGTACTGTAGCACCTGTTTCTACTGTAGCAGGTTTAGTAGCGTTAGTTGCTGTATCACCCTTCAATCCCGGTTCTGTGTAAGTAACCTTCAACTGAACCTTAACAGGCAATTCAGCGAAAAGGATAGTTTCAGTAGAAGCGTCAGAAACAACTTCGATAACCATTTCTTCTTTCAGGAAGTCAACACCTTCGATAAGATCGTGAGCGATAGGCACCTGTTCGAAAGTTTCCTGATTCATGAAGATATAATCATTACCTTCCTTATACAAGTACTGGTAAGGACGACGTTCAACACGTACATCTTCAAGTTTTTCACCGATATTGAAACGACGTTCCAAAACGTAACCGTCAACAACATCTTTCAATTTAGTACGCATGAAAGTGTTTCCTTTACCCGGTTTTACATGAAGGAAGTCAATACAGAAATAAATCTTGCCATCCATACGGATTGCTGTTCCGATTTTAATGTCTTGAGCATTAATCATAAGTAGAAATCTTTATATTTATATGTAATAATTGATATTCAGAGTAATAATTCGGGTGCAAAATTAATCTAAATCACGAAAAAACGCAAAAAGATTTGTCTAAAAATGATTTAGCACTTTGATTATTAAAAAAAAGTCACTAATTTTGCAGCCCGAACGCATGGAATAATAACATAAATAGTATATACGAAAATGAAAAGAACATTCCAACCCTCTAACAGAAAGAGAAAAAACAAACACGGTTTCCGTGAAAGAATGGCTACTGCAAATGGTCGCCGAGTATTGGCTGCACGTCGTGCTAAAGGTCGTAAAAAATTGACTGTATCTGACGAATACAACGGAGTTAAGGCATAAGCCGTGCTTTGGAATTAAGATTTAAGAAAAGCCGCAATGTACTGATGACAGTATTTTGCGGCTTTTTCTGTTTTTATACATTATCAATAAAACGAATAACCAAAAAAATCGTATCTTTGTCGAAAATATTCAACAAGTTATGATAGGATTTAAAGACTTCTTTTCGTTCCAGAAAAATAAATTCTTCTGGATTAACATAATTGGTATGGTTGTGGTAATAATAGCTGTGACATGGGGAACTTTGGCATGGCTTGATTCATATACCAGACATGGAGAAGCACATATAGTGCCTGACGTAAAAAACAAAAACATAGAGGAAGCAGTCAGGATTCTGAATGAAGGTACAATGGAAAGTGTAGTCATAGACTCAAATTACGTTAAAGGCGTACCGGCAGGAATGGTTCTGGAACAAACTCCCGCTGCAGGAGCCAGAGTAAAGGAAGGCAGAACTGTATATCTGACAATAACCACTACCTCTGTTCCACTGATACAGCTACCAGACATTATTGACAACAGTTCTATAAGACAGGCAGAAGCAAAACTGAAAAGTATAGGTTTCAAGCTTACAGAACCTGAACTCGTTCCGGGAGAACAGGACTGGGTGTATGGAATAAAATACAGAGGAAGAGAACTGAAATCGGGTGATAAAGTACCTAACGAGGCCCTTCTCACCTTGTGTGTGGGAGATACTCATTTAAGGGATTCACTTGCAATGGATTCCACTATGATTGAAATAAATCCAATGCCTCAAAATGAAGAAAAACCTGAGGTGGATGATTCCTGGTTCTAACTAATAATGAAAGAATGGCAGAAGATATTTTTCTTGATGATATTGACGATACATTAGACGACCTTGAGCCTACCAGAAATTCCGGAGAGTTGTATGAGCACTTCAAGGTTGTGGTCGATAAAGGACAGTCGCCGGTAAGAATAGACAAATACCTTTTTGAAAGGATAGTAAACGCCTCAAGAAACAGGATACAGGCTGCTGCGGATGCGGGGTTCGTTATGGCTAATGGAAAACCTGTGAAAAGCAGCTATAAGGTGAAACCTTTGGATGTACTGACGGTGATGATGGACCGTCCGAAATATGACAACGACATTATTCCTGAAGATATTCCACTTGACATTGTTTACGAGGACAGTGAACTTATGGTGATAAACAAGCCTGCAGGACTTGTGGTACATCCGGGATGCGGCAATTATCATGGCACCTTGGTCAATGCTATTGCATGGCATCTGAGAGACGTCCCTACATACGATCCGAACGATCCTCAAGTGGGATTGGTACATAGAATAGACAAGGATACATCCGGACTGTTGGTTATAGCCAAAACACCTGATGCAAAGACCAGTCTTGGAATGCAATTCTACAATAAGACCACAAAACGTGAATACAACGCACTGGTGTGGGGAATAGTGGAAGAGGACGAAGGAACAATAACGGGCAACATAGGACGTAATCCAAAAGACAGAATGCAAATGGCTGTAATGGCTGATCCGAATCAAGGTAAACATGCCGTGACGCACTATAAGGTTTTGGAAAGGCTTGGATATGTGACGCTTGTGAAATGTGTGCTGGAGACAGGAAGAACACATCAAATTCGCGTACACATGAAGCATATAGGGCACGTACTTTTCAATGACGAAAGATATGGCGGCAACGAAATTCTGAAAGGGACTCATTTCAGCAAATACAAACAATTCGTAAACAACTGTTTTGATATTTGTCCAAGACAGGCGTTACATGCCAAGACTTTAGGTTTCGTACATCCTAAGACCGGAGAAGAAATGTTCTTCACATCGGAACTGCCTAAGGATATGACAGAACTGATTGAGAAATGGAGAACTTATATCAGTAATAGAGAACAGATTTGAATAATATAAATAAAGATGAAACGTACAGTAGCAATTATTGCAGGCGGTGACTCTTCGGAACATGAAGTGTCAATGAACAGTGCAAAAGGCATTTATTCTTTTATTGATAAGGAAAAATACAATCTATATATAGTAGAATTGAGCAAGAAGGCCTGGGAAGCCGTGCTTGCCGATGGAACTCGTTCGAAAATAGACAAGAACGATTTCAGTTTTATGGATGGCGACAAAAAGGTAAAACCTGACTTCGCATATATCACCATACATGGTACTCCGGGGGAAAATGGTATCCTGCAGGGGTATTTCGAATTGTTGGATATCCCCTACTCTACTTGCGACGTCCTGGTTTCTGCCATGACTTTCAGCAAGTTTACATTGAACCAATATCTGAAAGGATTCGGCATCAGAGTTGCGGAGTCTATGCTGGTAAACAAACGTTTCGGCATAGAGGATAAGGATGTTATAGAGAAAATAGGTCTTCCTTGTTTTATCAAGCCTAATGCCAGCGGTTCAAGTTTCGGTGTGACAAAAGTAAAAACAGCGGATCAGATACAACCTGCCCTGAAAGCTGCCTTTGCAGAATCGGATGATGTGATGATAGAGGCATTCATGGACGGTATTGAGCTGGCAAACGGATGTTATAAGACAAAGAATAAATCTGTAGTATTCCCTATCACTGAAGTGGTTAGCGACAATGAGTTTTTCGATTATAACGCAAAATATAAAGGCGAAGTGACTGAAATAACTCCTGCACGTCTCAGTCCTGAGCTTACAGAGAGGGTAAAGAAGCTGACTTCTGCCGTGTATGATATTTTGGGATGTAAGGGTATAGTAAGAGTTGACTATATCATTACTGAGGGTGAAAAGATTAATATGCTCGAAATAAACACCACTCCGGGAATGACAGCTACAAGCTTTATTCCGCAGCAGGTAAAGGCTGCAGGACTTGACATAAAAGATGTGATGACAGACATCATAGAAGAAGGACTGGAAAAGTATTCTAAATAAACATTCATAACCATAAAAACTGAAAGCCATGAGAATACCTGAAGAATTTGACGAAATCCGCCCCTATTCTCCGGAAGAACTTCCAAAGATCTTCGAAGAATTATTGTCTGACAGTGATTTTATAGAGGTGATAAAAAAGGTATTGCCAGATACTCCAATTGAGGCATTGGCCAATATATTGAGAAACTGCAAGACTAACCTTGATGTGCAGAAGAATATTTTTTATGGATTACTGCATGACATCATAAAGAAATGCAGCGACGGATTCAGTTTCGACAGCTCGCAGATTGCAGACAAAAACAAAGGATATACTTTTATATCCAATCACAGGGATATTGTACTGGATTCCGGGTTCCTTTCAGTAGGACTCATTGACAACGGATTCCCTACTACAGTAGAAATAGCAATAGGTGACAATCTTCTGATATACCCGTGGATAAAGAAGCTGGTGCGTGTAAACAAGGCGTTCATAGTACAAAGGGCACTGAGCATGCGACAAATGCTTGAGGCTTCGGCCAGAATGTCAAGATACATTCATTTTGCAGTTACACAGAAGCAGGAAAATATATGGATAGCGCAACGCGAGGGAAGAGCGAAGGACTCTAATGACCGTACTCAGGACAGCGTTCTGAAGATGCTGGCAATGGGTGGTAGCGGCGACGTAATAGACAGTCTGAAGGAGCTTAACATAGTGCCTTTGTCACTGTCATATGAATATGATCCGTGTGATTTCCTTAAAGCTCAGGAAATGCAGCTGAAAAGAGATGTAGAAGGCTTCAAGAAAAGTCAGCAGGACGACCTGGTGAATATGCAGACAGGAATTTTCGGATACAAGGGAAGAATACATTTCCAGACCGGTCCATGCATAAACGACGAACTGGAGGCTTTGCGCGGATTGCCTAAAGTGGAGATATTTACAAAAGTTTCTGAGATTATAGACAGATATATCCACCTCAATTACAGAATGTATCCTGCCAATTATATTGCATGTGATATGCTTAACGGAAACAAGGCGATGGCAGAACATTATACGGCTGAAGACAAGGCAAAATTTGAGGCTTATCTCGAAAAGAAGATTTCGCTTATAAACATTCCTGACAAGGATATTGACTTCTTACGTGAACGTATTCTGACTATGTATGCAAATCCTGCTATCAATCATCTCCATGCAATAAAGGAATGAGGAAAGGTTTTTACATAATAATTCTAGTATGCATTGTGGCTTTTTCATCTTGCAAGAAAGATGAATATGTATATCCTAGTGTACTGACAGAACTTGTTGACATAAAGACAAATTCTTCCGGGAAACTATCGTATATTCAAAGCGACAACGGAGATATGTATCAGATAATGGAGAGGAGTGGACTGGAAGGTTTCACTCCGGACTCTACTTATAGGGCGCTATTTATCTTCGAACTCGGAGAAAGCAGCAACGATGTTTTTACAGCTAAGGTTTATTCATGTCAGTTTGTTATTTCAGTTATTCCATCTCCGGCAGACAAGTTTGATAAAGGGATAAAAACTGATCCGCTGGATATAGACAGAATTTGGAGTTCGGGAAACTATATAAATATGGTACTGGATATTATGGCGAAAGACAAAACGCACGTATTGAATTTCGTCGATAACGGGATAACAAACAATGCAGATGGAAGCAAGACACTGGATATAACGGTTTATCATGATCAGAATGGTGATTATGAAGCCTACACGAAAAAAGCGTATGCTTCTATTCCGTTATGGCCTTATAGAGGAATATTGGCAGAAGGTGACAGAATAATAGTGCACATAAACACATTTAAGGAAGGAAATACGACAAGAGAGTTCCATTACTAAACATTCTATATTATGATATTGAAGAGTATATATTTCATGTTCTTTGTATGTGTCTTTCTGTTTGGGCTGATGGCATGCAGTTCGAAACCAAAAGACAAATTCACAAATCTTTCGGCAGACGAATTCGAGAAGCTGATAGAAAACGATGATGTACAAAGACTGGATGTAAGAACTGTTGCCGAATATAGTGAAGGTCACATACCAGGCAGCATAAACATCAATATATTTGATGATAAGTTTTCAGCTGCAGCTGATGAGATTCTTGACAAATCAAAACCTGTAGCTGTATATTGCAAGAGTGGACGCAGAAGCAGGAATGCAGCAAGACTTTTGGTAAAGAAAGGATATACGGTATATAATCTTGACAAGGGTATCCTGAACTGGATAGACTTAGGTAAAGATATAGAGAAATAACATAAAAGGGCAGTTCAAACCGAAATGGTAGAGAACTGCCCTTATTTATTTTTTTACAATGATTGAAGCATTCTTTTCAATACAACTGTTGCCGAAATCTCACGGTTTGCTGCCTCAGGAATAACCAACGATGTAGGTGCTTCAATAACATCATCGGTAACTATCATATTTCTGCGCACAGGCAAACAATGCATGAAATAGGCATTATTAGTGACCGCCATGTGTTTGGCGTCAACAGTCCATCCCATATCCTTTGAAAGCACCTTACCATAATCTGCAGGATTGGTAACTCCTGGACATGCCCAGTTCTTTGCATATATAAAATCTGCGCCTTCGAAAGCCTTCATCTGATCATACTCAACTTTTGCACCACGTACAAATTTAGGATCGAGCTCGTAGCCTTCCGGATGAGTAATAACAAAATCAACATCTGCCTCGTTCATGAAGTCTGCAAATGAGTTAGGCACTGCCTGAGGAAGGGCTTTAGGATGTGGAGCCCAGGTAAGCACTACTTTAGGACGGTCCTTTTTCTTATATTCTTCTATAGTGATAAGATCTGCAAATGCCTGTAGAGGATGTCCTGTAGCAGCTTCCATAGAAAATACAGGCTTGCCTGAATATTTGATGAACTGGTTAAGAATTTTCTCGGTATAATCGTCTGTGCGACTCTCAAACTGTGCAAACGAACGGACACCGATTATGTCACAATAAGAAGCCATCACCGGTATTGCCTCCAGCAGATGTTCACTCTTATCACCATCCATAACAACTCCACGTTCTGTTTCAAGCTTCCATGCTCCCTGATTAACGTCCAACACTATCACATCCATTCCTAAATTACGCGCTGCCTTCTGTGTGCTTAAACGTGTACGAAGACTATTATTGAAAAATATCAGCAAGCATGTTTTGTGCTTTCCCAATGATTCATATTTATATCTGTCATTCTTTATCTCGAAAGCTTCAGCCAAAGCTGTTTTCAAGTCACCCAAATCGAATACGTTAGTATATGTTTTCATAAGATGTATGTATATTAATTAGTTTTCAACAGCAAAAATACAATAAAAATACAATTATACGCTATAATAACGAATATTATTACATAAATATTAATGTTTATTTCCTTATCTGACCGTTTCCCTCTATAATCCACTTGTAAGTGGTTATCTCTTTTAATCCCATCGGGCCACGGGCATGGAGTTTCTGGGTACTGATCCCTATCTCTGCACCCAGGCCAAACTGTGCACCGTCAGTAAACGAAGTCGGAGCATTCACATAAACACAGGCAGCATCGACAGCTCTTCTGAAATACTCTGCTGCATTCTTATCTTCTGTCACTATACACTCACTGTGTTTTGAACTGTATTTGAATATATGATTGATGGCTTCATCTATATTGCTCACGGTTTTTATTGCCATTTTATAATCCAGGAATTCTGTTCCGTAACTATCTTTTGTGGCTGGTTGCAATAATTCCGCCGGATAAGTGCCTTTTAAGGCCTCGTACGAGGATTTATCTGCGTATATGATAACATTACTGGAAGATAACTCCGAGCAAATCTGAGGCAAATCTGAAAGTCTGTCGGAGTGTATCAGAAGGCAGTCCAAAGCATTGCATACACTGACTCTCCTTGTTTTGGCATTATTTACAATTCTCGCGCCTTTATTGATATCTCCTGCCAAGTCAAAATAAGTATGACAAATTCCCGCTCCGGTTTCAATTACAGGCACGGTAGCTTCAGTACGCACATAATTGATAAGGTTACTGCTACCACGTGGTATTATCAAATCTACATATCCATTCGCATGTAGAAGTTCGGTAGTAGTTTCTCTGTCTGTTGGCAATAAGGTTACTATATTTTCATCAACTGCAAATTTTACAAGCACTTCGCGGATTATTTCTACGATAGCCATATTGGAATTATATGCATCACTTCCACCTTTCAACACACAAGCACTTCCGCTTTTCATGCAGAGAGAAAAAACATCAAAGCTAACGTTTGGACGTGCTTCATAAATAACTCCTATTACTCCAAACGGCACACTGACCTTCTTTATTTTCAAACCGTTCGGACGTACGTCTTCATACAGGACATTACCTAAAGGTGATGGTAAGGAGGCTACATTACGAATATCGGAAGCTATATCACATATTCTCTCTCTGGTTAGCTTCAAACGATCATACTTGGGATTAGAAACTTCCATCTTTTGAAGATCCATTACGTTTGCTGTCAAAATCCTTTCAATATTTTCAACAGCTGCATCAGCCACAGCTATAAGAATCTCATTGATTTTCTTTGTATCAAGAAGAGCTAACTTACGGGAAGCTAGCCTTACGGCTTCTAAAGTTTCATTTAGACTCATAATTTCACGTTTTTCAATCCAATATTCGCAAAATTAGGATTAAATTTTGAAATATGATAATTTATTGATAAAAAAACAATATTAAGTGAAAATCATTACCGTACTGTTTGTTTAACTATGATTTATTTGCTTTTAAGAAGAAAAAAACTTAACTTTGAAAATAACAGAGAGTGTTAACCGATTATTATTAACCATTAAAAGATTATAGCTATGGCAGAAATCAATTATGACTCATTAGTAGAAGTTTTCAAAGGCAATCTTTGGGAAGCTGAATTAGTAAAAGGCTTATTAGAATCTGAAGGTGTTCAAGCTATGATAAAAGACGAAACATTGTCAGCTGTTACTTCACCATATTCTGGTATGGGTGGAGCCGTACTAGTATTGGTTAATAAGGAAGAAGAAGTCTATGCAAGAAAAATTGTAGAAGAAAGGAAAGATAGAAAAGTATAATGCAGTAAACCTACAATAAGGGTACATACTGAAAATAGGAAGAAATAAAAAATGCTGTCCCAAGAAATCTTGAGACAGCATTTTTATATATAGCATTTACAGAATTATTCAGCTTTAGGGGCTTCCTCTGTTGTTGCTTCAGTAGTAGTTTCTGCCGGTGCTTCAGTTGCAGCAGATTTTTTAGAACGACGTGTACGAGTTGTCTTCTTGGCAGCGCTCTTAGCCATGTTTTCGTTGTAGTCAACCAACTCGATGAAACACATTTCAGCGTTATCACCTAAACGGTTACCAGTCTTAATTATACGAGTATAACCGCCTGGACGATCAGCAACCTTAACAGAGATTTCTTTGAAAAGTTCTGTTACAGCAAACTTATCCTGCAAGTTACTGAATACTACACGACGTGAGTTTGTTGTATCTTCCTTTGATTTTGTTATCAGAGGTTCAACGAACTTCTTCAAAGCTTTAGCCTTCGCAACAGTCGTAGTGATTCTTTTGTGCTTGATCAAAGAACATGCCATGTTTGACAACATTGCGTTTCTATGAGAAGCAGTACGACCTAAATGGTTAAATTTTTTATTATGTCTCATTTTTTATTCTTTATCTAATTTATATTTAGAAATATCTGTTCCAAACGTAAGATTCAGACTCTCGAGCAAATCATCAAGCTCAGTGAGCGATTTCTTTCCAAAGTTTCTGAACTTAAGAAGATCAGTCTTATTGAACTGAACGAGATCACCAAGTGTCTCAACATCTGCAGCCTTAAGACAATTAAGCGCACGAACCGAAAGGTCCATATCGACTAACTTAGTCTTGAGCAATTGTCTCATGTGCAATACTTCTTCATCGAATTCTTCGTTGCTGTCTGCATCTGATGCTTCAAGTGTGATCTTTTCATCAGAGAACAACATAAAGTGATGAATCAATATTTTTGCAGCTTCTTTAAGCGCTTCCTTTGGATGAATGGAACCATCCGTACTAATTTCAAGTACAAGCTTTTCAAAGTCTGTTTTCTGTTCAACACGGAAGTTTTCAACAGAATACTTGACATTACGTATCGGAGTATAAATAGAATCAATAGGAATTACATTAACATCAGTGCAATACACACGATTTTCATCGGCTGGAACGTATCCGCGACCTTTGTTAATTGTAATGTCTATTTGCATAGTTGCTTTTGAGTCTAAATGGCAAATAACCAATTCAGGATTTAACACTTCAAATCCGGTCAAATGCTTTCCAATGTCACCTGCCTTGAATTCAGTTGAATTCTCAACAGTTATGCTGACACTTTCATTTTCGTATTCGTCAACTATCTGCTTGAATCTTACTTGCTTCAGATTCAAGATAATGTTAGTCACATCTTCTTTTACACCAGGAATAGTCGCAAATTCATGTTCTACACCTTCAATACGTATAGTGTTGATTGCATAACCTTCCAAAGAAGAAAGAAGAATACGGCGTAAAGCATTACCTACGGTAATACCGAAACCGGGTTCAAGCGGACGGAATTCGAATTTCCCGAATTTGGAATCCGCTTCCAACATTAATACTTTATCAGGTTTTTGAAATGCTAATATCGCCATGAAATTAATTATTATTTAGAGTACAATTCAACGATTAAGTGTTCTTTTATGTTTTCTGGAATGTCAGCTCTCTGTGGTATGTGCAACATCTTACCAGTCTTAGAGTTCTGATCCCATTCTAACCAAGGGTATTTGCTGTGGTTGAATCCAGTCAACGCATTTTCAATAACTTCGAGTGACTTAGATTTTTCACGTACACCTACCAACTGACCAGGTTTTACAGCATATGATGGGATGTTAACAACTTTACCATCAACAACAATATGCTTGTGACCTACCAACTGACGAGCTGCAGCACGAGTTGGGGCGATACCCAAACGGAACACAACATTATCAAGACGACATTCAAGTGCCTGTAACAAAAGTTCACCAGTAATACCATTCTGACTTGCTGCTTTTTCAAACATATTACGGAACTGCTTTTCAAGTACACCGTAAGTATATTTAGCTTTCTGTTTTTCAGCCAACATGACACCGTATTCAGATGTTTTTCTACGGCGAGTATTTCCATGCTGTCCAGGAGGATAATTTCTTTTTGCTAAAACTTTATCTGCTCCGAAGATAGCTTCACCGAATTTACGTGCAATTCTACTTTTTGGTCCAGTATATCTAGCCATTTTTATTTGAAATTTTAATTGTTATTAATACAGGTGTCTAATATTATACTCTTCTTCTCTTAGGAGGACGACAACCGTTATGAGGCAATGGTGTTACATCGATAATTTCAGTAACTTCGATTCCGGCTCCGTGTACGGTTCTAATAGCAGACTCACGTCCGTTACCTGGACCCTTAACGTATGCTTTAACCTTTCTCAATCCGAGGTCAAATGCTACCTTTGCACAATCCTGTGCAGCCATCTGTGCTGCGTATGGAGTGTTCTTCTTTGAACCTCTAAATCCCATTTTACCTGCAGAAGACCAAGAAATAATCTGACCTTCACTATTTGCTAAAGAAACAATGATGTTATTGAATGATGAATGAACATGCAACTGTCCGTTAGCATCAACCTTCACATTTCTTTTTTTAGCTGCGACTGTTTTTTTTGCCATATCAACAATTATTATTTAGTAGCTTTTTTCTTATTTGCAACAGTTTTCTTTCTTCCCTTACGTGTACGAGCATTGTTCTTAGTACTCTGTCCTCTTACAGGAAGTCCCAAACGGTGACGAACACCACGATAGCAACCAATATCCATTAATCTCTTAATGTTTAACTGGATTTCTGAACGAAGATCACCTTCTACTTTATATTCAGCAGCGATGATTTCACGGATTTTTGCAGCCTGATCATCTGACCAATCCTTTACTTTCAGGTCACGGTCAACACCTGCCTTATCCAAAATTTTTGCTGAACTACTGCGTCCTATACCATATACGTATGTTAACGCAATCTCACCTCTTTTATTCTGAGGCAAATCTACACCAACTATTCTTATAGCCATATACTAAATTATTTTTTTTGCAAAAATAATAAATTATCCTTGACGTTGTTTATACTTAGGATTTTTCTTGTTAATAACATACAAACGGCCATTACGTCTAACGATCTTACATTCTGGCGTACGTTTCTTTAATGAAGCTCTTACTTTCATATCTTAATTTCTATTATTTATATCGGAAAACAATTCTTCCTTTTGATAAATCATATGGAGACATTTCAACTCTCACCTTATCACCAGGAAGTATCTTAATGTAATGCATTCTCATCTTTCCAGAGATATGAGCTGTTATCTCATGTCCGTTCTCAAGTTCAACTCGAAACATTGCATTTGACAATGCTTCAACTATTACACCATCTTGTTCTATTGCAGATTGTTTTGCCATATTTATTATTTACTTTTCTTCTAATACTTGTTCTATAAATTCAAAAGATGATAAGATATCAGCCTTTCCTAAACCTACTGCCACTGTATGTTCGAAATGAGCGGCAAAACTATTGTCTCGGGTTCTGACAGACCAATTATCTTTCTCAAGATAAATCTTCCTGTCTCCCAAAGTTATCATAGGTTCTATTGCAAGGCACATACCTTTCTTTAAGAGTGTACCACTACCACGCTTACCATAATTAGGAACAGCCGGATCTTCGTGCATATCTCTTCCAATGCCATGCCCAACAAATTCTCTAACTACGCCGTAATGATAAGATTCGCAATGATTTTGGACTGCATATCCAATGTCACCCAATCGCTTTCCATGAACTGCATTCTCAATACCTTTGTATAATGCTTCTTTTGTTACTTTTAATAATTGGCGAACTTCCGGACTTACTTCTCCGACACAAAATGTATAGGCTGAATCACCGCAAAAGCCATTTAAAAAAGTTCCGCAATCTACTGAAACGATATCGCCATCTTTCAATGGCTCATCATTCGGTATCCCATGCACGACCTGACTATTTACTGACGTACAAATTGAAGCAGGGAAAGGAGAACCATACGGATTAGGAAAACCTTTAAAAGTTGGTATCGCTCCATTATCACGTATAAACTCTTCTGCAACCTTATCAAGTTGTCTGGTAGTAACTCCAGGTTTTATTAATTTGGCTACTTCAGCCAAAGTCCTTCCAACAAGAAGGTTACTTTGACGAAGTAGCTCTATCTCATCATCAGTTTTAAGAATTATCATAGAGTAATTAGTAAGCAGCAACGTTTCCAGAACGTCCTCTAATTCTTCCTGAGCTTAACAAGCCATCGTAATGTCTCATCAACAAATGGCTTTCAACTTGCTGAAGAGTATCAAGTACAACTCCAACCAAGATCAACAAAGATGTACCTCCGAAGAATTGAGCAAATTCAGCTTGAATACCAAAATAACCAGCGAAAGCAGGAAGAACTGCAATAATGGCAAGGAAAATAGAACCCGGCAATGTGATTCTTGTCATAATTGTATCCAAGTAATCAGAAGTTTGTTTACCAGGTTTTATACCAGGAATAAAACCATTATTTCTCTTCATGTCTTCAGCCATCTGGTTAGGATTTATTGTAATTGCTGTATAGAAATAAGTAAAGACAATAATCAAAACTGCAAAGACCAAATTGTATGCAAAGCTAGTATGATCAATTAAAGATCTCATTATACCACTGGCATTTTCTGTATTAGAAAAACCGATGAATGTAATAGGAATAAACATGATTGCCTGAGCAAAGATGATAGGCATTACATTCGCAGCATTTACTTTCAATGGTATATACTGTCTAGCGCCACCATATTGTTTGTTTCCAACAATACGTTTTGCATATTGTACTGGAACTTTACGAACTCCCTGAACCAACATAATAGCAGCTGCGATAACTGCAAGCAAGGCAACAATTTCAATAATGAACATTATGACACCACCAGTTTCTGCCAATGTCAAGCGAGATACTAACTCACCTCCAAATGCTTGAGGAAGACGAGCTATAATTCCCACCATAATGATCAATGAGATACCATTACCAATACCTTTGTCTGTAATACGTTCACCTAACCAAAGAACAAACATACTACCAGCTGCCAGTATTATTGTAGATGTAATTATAAAGAAAGTCCAATCTAATGAAGCATTAAGAGCTGGTCCAGCTTGAAACTTTAAGTTGATCAAGTAAGACGGTGCCTGGAAAATAAGAATCAATAATGTCAATATACGTGTATATTGATTGATTTTTCTTCTTCCACTTTCACCTTCGCGCTGTAATTTCTGGAAATATGGAACAGCAATAGCCAACAACTGAATCACGATGGATGCTGAGATGTATGGCATAATTCCCAATGCGAATATAGATGCATTAGAAAAAGCACCACCAGAAAACATATTCAACAAAGCTAGAAGACCTTCACTTGTCTGCTCATGCAATTTTGACAACATTTCAGGGTTGATACCTGGAAGAACCACATACGAACCTAAACGGTAAATTGCGACAAACAATATGGTAATGAGGATCCGTTTTCTCAGATCCTCAATATTCCATATATTTTTTAATGTTTCAATAGATTTTCTCATTTAATCAGAGTTTTACTGCATTACCACCAACGGCTTCGATTGCAGCTACTGCACTTTTTGAGAAAGCATTTGCTTCAACATCAAGTTTAGTAGTTAAACTACCGTTACCAAGAACTTTCACTAACTGTTTTGAAGAAATATAACCAGCTTCAATCAAATCATTGATACCAACTTTTGTCAAGTTTTTAGCATCAGCCAAAGCCTGAATTGTATCAAGGTTGATTGCTTTATATTCTACTCGGTTGATATTCTTAAAACCAAATTTCGGAACACGACGCTGAAGAGGCATCTGACCACCTTCGAATCCGATCTTCTTTGAATAACCAGATCTAGACTTTGCTCCTTTATGTCCTCTTGTAGAAGTTCCACCTAAACCAGAACCTGGTCCACGACCAATTCTTTTTCTAGTCTTTACAGAGCCTTCTGCTGGAGTTAAACTATTTAAATTCATATTGTAAAATCTTTATTATTAACAATATATTACTTAACGATTTGTACAAGGTGCTTTACCTTCTCAATCATACCAAGGATTGATGGAGTTTCTTCGTGTTCAACCACACGATTCATCTTACGAAGACCAAGTGCATCCAATGTTCTTTTTTGGTCAGCAGGAGCACCAATTCTACTCTTAATTTGCTTAATCTTTATAGTTGACATGTTTTCCTCCTTATCCTCTAAATACTTTATCCAAACTTACACCTCTGTTCTGTGCAACCATTCTTGCATCTCTCATTTCGCCCAAAGCCTTGATAGTAGCTTTAACCAAATTGTGAGGGTTTGAAGAACCTTTTGACTTAGCCAAAACGTCAGTTACACCAACACTTTCAAGTACTGCACGCATTGCACCTCCAGCAACAACTCCTGTACCTGTAGAAGCAGGCTTGATGAAAACTTCAGCACCGCCAAATTTAGCAGACTGTTCGTGAGGAACAGTTCCTTTCAATACAGGAACGCGAGTAAGGTTTTTCTTAGCAGCTTCTACACCTTTAGCGATTGCTGCTGTAACTTCACCAGCTTTACCAAGTCCCCAACCGATGATACCATCTTCATTTCCTACTACAACAATAGCAGAAAAACTGAATGTTCTACCACCTTTTGTAACTTTAGTAACACGGTTGATAGCAACCAGTCTATCTTTTAACTCTATATCGTTAGTGATCTTAACTCTATTATTAACTGCCATAATTCATTAAAATTTAAGTCCACCGTTACGAGCAGCATCAGCTACTTCTTTTACTCTCCCATGATACAAGTAACCATTACGGTCGAATACGACAGTCGTAATACCAGCTTCCTGAGCTTTCTTAGCGATCAACTCACCAACTTTAGCTGCCTGTTCTTTCTTTGGACATGCTTCCATACCAAGAGATGAAGCTGCTGCAAGTGTTTTACCATTCAAGTCGTCGATTACTTGAACGTAAATCTGCTTGTTACTTCTAAATACACTCATACGCGGACGTTCAGGAGTACCTGAAATTTTATTGCGTACTCTATATTTGATCTTAATTCGTCTTTCTATTTTTGTTGTCATAATTATACGTATTTAAGTGAATTATTTAGCACCAGCTGACTTACCAGACTTTCTACGAATTTCTTCGCCAACAAACTTAATACCTTTTCCTTTGTAAGGTTCAGGCTTACGGAAAGAACGTATTTTTGAACAAACCTGACCGAGCAGCTGTTTGTCACAAGATTCCAAAATTATAAGTGGGTTCTTATTTCTTTCAGACTTAGTTTCAACTTTTACTTCAGGTGGCAACTGCAAAAATATATTGTGTGTATAACCTAATGCGAAATCGATTATATTTCCATTATTTGAAGCACGATAACCTACACCGACAAGTTCCAACTCTTTCTTGTAACCCTGAGAAACACCAACAACCATGTTGTTGATCAATGCACGATACAAACCGTGGAAAGCGTGACGCTGTTTTGGGTTATCAAGCAAAGCATTTTCATTCTCAGTCAATACAACGTGACCATCAGCTATTTCAACATTGATAGAAGGATCAACAAACTGACTCAATTCTCCTTTAGGTCCCTTAACGCTAACTACATTATCCTTAAGAGTTACTGTAACTCCTGAAGGTATAGAAATAGGCAATTTACCAATTCTTGACATAGTTTATCCTCCTAATTAATATACATAACAAAGAACTTCACCACCTATTTTCAATTCAGCAGCTTCCTTGTTTGTCATTACACCTTTGGAAGTAGATATGATTGCAATACCTAATCCATTAATTACTCTCGGCATGTCTTTGTATCCAGTGTATTTACGCATACCTGGAGTTGAAACTCTAATAAGTTTCTTAATGGCGTTAACCTTGTTAACGGCATCATACTTCAAAGCCACTTTGATAGTTCCCTGAGGACCATCTTCTACAAATTTGTAGTTCAGAATGTAACCTTTGTCAAACAAGATTTTTGTAATCTCTTTTTTCAAATTTGATGCAGGCACTTCTACTACTCTGTGCTTAGCACTAATTGCATTTCTCAATCTAGTGAGATAATCTGCTATTGGATCTGTCATAAAATAAAATTGTTAAATTAATCAGGACTACCCTGACAATATTTAATAATAAAAAATCTTACCAGCTAGCTTTCTTTACACCCGGGATCAAACCGTTAGATGCCATTTCACGGAACTGAATACGTGAAATTCCGAACTGACGCATATAACCTTTTGGACGGCCAGTAAGTTTGCAACGATTGTGCAAACGAATCGGATTTGAGTTTTTAGGAAGATCTTGCAATTTCTGTGCAGCTTCAAAAGCTTCAACAGGATCACCTGTATTAACGATTTTCTTGAGTGCAGCACGCTTCTCAGCATATTTTGCAACAAGTTTAGCTCTCTTTACTTCACGAGCTTTCATTGATTCTTTTGCCATAGCTTATCAATCTTTTTTAGCGTTTTTAAACGGTAAACCGAATTCTTTCAAAAGAGCATAACCTTCTTCATCAGTCTTAGCAGAAGTCACGAAAGTGATATTCATACCTAAGATTTTTGTGATGCTATCTATATTGATTTCAGGGAAGATAATCTGCTCCTGGATACCAAGAGTATAATTACCTCTACCATCAAACTTGCTTTCAATACCTTTGAAGTCACGGATTCGTGGCAAAGCTACACGAACAAGTTTTTCAAGGAATTCATACATTCTTTCACGACGCAAAGTTACCATAACACCGATAGGCATTTTTTTACGTAACTTAAAGTTTGCGATATCCTTACGAGATACAGTCGCAACAGCTTTCTGACCAGTAATTGCAGTCAACTCGTTTATTGCAACATCAATGATCTTCTTGTCAGCTACAGCCATTCCCAAACCTTGATTGATAACAATCTTCTTGAGAACCGGAATCTGCATTGTTGAAGAATACTGGAATTGATTCTTCAATGCTGGAGCTATACGCTCAGCATATTCTTTCTTTAGGCTTGTAGTATTACTCATTTATTAGATCTCCTCTCCTGATTTTTTTGCATAACGAACAAATGTTCTTCCGTCAGAACTTTCTCTTCTACCAATTCGTGTTGGTTTGCCTGTTTTAGGATCAACAGGGTTAAGGTTTGAGATGTGAATAGGAGCTTCCTGTTTCACAATACCTCCCTGAGGGTTCTTAGCATTAGGCTTAGTACTCTTAGATACCATATTGATACCTTCTACCAAAGCGCGTCCTTCTTTAACAAGAACTTTCAACACACGTCCAGTCTTACCTTTATCTTCACCAGAGTTAACGTAAACTGTATCGCCTTTTTTAATATGTAATTTACTCATTACTTAAATCTTTTACAAAATTAAAGTACTTCAGGTGCCAAAGAAACTACTTTCATGTTTGCATTACGCAATTCTCTTGCAACCGGACCAAAGATACGACTTCCTCTAATTTCGCCAGCGTTGTTAAGCAATACGCAAGCATTATCATCAAAACGAATATAAGAACCGTCAGCACGACGAATTTCTTTCTTAGTACGTACGATCAGGGCTTTTGATACGGCACCTTTTTTAACATCACTTGAAGGGATTACACTCTTTATTGAAACTACAATAACATCCCCAACAGAGGCATAACGTCTTTTTGTACCGCCTAAAACACGGATACAAAGAGCTTCCTTAGCACCACTGTTGTCACACACTGTAAGTCTTGATTCTGTCTGTATCATGATTACTTAGCTCTTTCAATAATTTCAACTAATCTCCATCTCTTAGTTTTGCTCAATGGACGAGTTTCCATGATACGAACTGTATCGCCTGGAAGACATTCGTTCTTCTCATCGTGAGCATGGTATTTCTTCGTTTTGCTAACGAACTTACCATAAATAGGGTGTTTCTCTTTAAACTTAGCAGCAACAGTAATGGTCTTATCCATCTTGTTGCTAATAACAACACCAGTTCTTTCTTTTCTTAAATTTCTAACTTCCATGTGGACCATTATTATTTGTTAAGTTCTCTCTGACGCAATTCTGTCTTCATTCTTGCGATAGTTTTACGCAACTGTTTAATCTGAGCAGGATTAGCCAAAGGAGAGATTGAATGATTCAAAACCATCTGTTTGTAATTAGCTTCTTCAGTCTGTATTCTTTCAGCTAATTCGCTAGTAGCTATTTCTCTTATTTCTGCTATCTTCATATCTCAATTAAGCATTTTGACTTGCGTCGTAATCACGTCTAACAATAAACTTAGTAGTAACTGGAAGTTTCTGAGCTGCAAGGCGCAGAGCTTCTTTAGCAATATCAAAAGGAACTCCTTCAACTTCAATCAGGATACGTCCTGGAGTTACCGGAGCAACAAATCCTTCTGGAGAACCTTTACCTTTACCCATACGTACATCGGCAGGTTTACGAGTAATAGGTTTATCAGGGAATATACGTATCCAAATCTGTCCCTGACGCTGCATATATCTTGTTACAGCAATACGAGCTGCTTCAATCTGACGTCCAGTGATCCATTTTGTCTGTAAAGATTTGATACCAAATGTACCAAAAGCCAACTGATGACCTCTCTGGGCATTACCTTTAGCGCTACCTTTCTGCTGTCTTCTGAATTTTGTCTTTTTCGGTTGTAACATAATTCCTAAAATTCAAATTCGTTAGCGATTGTTGTTTCTTTTCTTACGGAAATTCTTTCCACCATTGTTTGCACCGTTGCCACGGCCTGTTTCCTTAGTCTGTGTGAAGTTAGGAGCCAACTCACGTTTTCCATAAACTTCGCCACGGCATATCCATACCTTAATACCAAGAAGACCTACTTTTGTCAATGCTTCTGCATGACAATAGTCGATATCAGCACGGAATGTATGAAGTGGAGTACGTCCTTCCTTGTACATTTCTGAACGAGCCATTTCAGCACCATTCAAACGTCCGGAGATAAGGATCTTTATACCTTCAGCGCCCATACGCATTGTGTTAGCAATTGCAGTCTTGATAGCGCGTCTGTAAGCGATTTTTCCTTCAACCTGACGTGCAATGTTATTAGCAACAATCACAGCGTCTAACTCAGGTCTTTTAACTTCGAAGATATTAATCTGAATATCTTTGTCAGTGATCTTCTTCAACTCTTCCTTCAACTTATCAACTTCCTGACCACCTTTACCTATGATAATACCTGGACGAGCAGTGCATACAGTGATTGTCACCAATTTCAGAGTACGTTCAATTACAATTCTTGAAACGCTTGCTTTAGCAAGTCTGGCATTCAAGTACTTACGGATTTTGCTGTCTTCGAGCAAAGCGTCACCATATTTTTTGCCACCGTACCAATTTGAATCCCATCCTCTGATAATTCCTAAACGGTTGCTTATCGGATTAACTTTCTGTCCCATCTACTCTTAATTTTGATTATCATTAGTATTTTTAGAATCAACGAACAAAGTCACATGATTTGAGCGTTTGCGGATTCTGTATCCTCTACCCTGTGGAGCTGGTCTCATACGTTTAAGAGTTGCACCACCATCAACATAAATCTTAGTTACAAACAGTTCACCGCTTTCAGCCTTACGTTCGTTTTTCTGTTCCCAGTTAGCAATAGCAGAGCGTAACAATTTTTCCACTCTTGCAGAAGCTTCTTTAGAAGAAAACTTCAGTACACCAAGTGCTCTATTCACTTCCATTCCACGGATCATGTCAGCCACGAGACGCATTTTTCTTGGAGATGTAGGAACATTCTGCAACTTGGCAAAATACATGGTTTTAAGGGCTTCTTTTCTTTTTTCAGCCGATATTTTTTTTCTTGCTCCCATTATTATTTACTTTATTATTTTTCAAACAAGTTTCCTGTTATTTTTTCTTGTTACCGGCGTGTCCACGGAATGTACGAGTAGGAGCGAATTCTCCCAACTTGTGACCTACCATGTTTTCTGTAACATAAACAGGAATAAATTTGTTACCGTTATGAACTGCAATAGTATGCCCAACAAAATCAGGCGAAATCATTGAAGCTCTGGCCCAAGTCTTAACAACTGATTTCTTGCCGCTTTCATTCATAGCAAGCACCTTCTTTTCCAGTTTTACATTAATATATGGACCTTTTTTTAATGAACGACTCATAATTTACTCAATTAATCAGTTATTACTTTCTTCTCTCAATTATATACTTAGAAGACTGTTTCTTAGGTGCTCTAGTCTTCAAGCCCTTAGCATACAAGCCTGTACGTGATCTTGGGTGACCTCCAGACTGACGTCCTTCACCACCACCCATTGGGTGATCAACAGGGTTCATTACAACACCACGGTTGTGTGGACGACGACCTAACCAACGAGAACGTCCTGCCTTACCAGAAGATTCAAGTGCGTGGTCAGAGTTACCTACACTACCGATAGTAGCTTTACAAGCACTCAAGATTTGTCTTACTTCACCTGAAGGCAATTTAATTACACAATATTTTCCTTCACGAGAAGTCAACTGAGCAAAATTACCAGCCGATCTTACTAAAGCTGCACCTTGTCCTGGACGTAATTCAATATTGTGAATAACTGTACCTACAGGAATGTTTTCAAGCGGAAGTGCATTACCAATCTCAGGCGCTGCAGTCGCTCCAGACATCAAAGTGCTGCCAACTTGCAATCCATTAGGAGCAATAATATATCTCTTTTCTCCATCAGCGTAGAACAACAAAGCGATACGAGCCGAACGGTTTGGATCGTACTCTATTGTCTTAACTACTGCTGGAACACCGTCTTTATTTCTCTTGAAGTCGATGAAACGGAATTTTCTCTTATGACCACCGCCGATATAGCGCATTGTCATTTTACCAACGTGGTTACGACCACCAGTAGAACGCTTTCCACATACAAGAGATTTTTCTGGTACCGATGCAGTAATTTCTTCAAAAGTACCAATAATTTTGTGTCTCTGCCCCGGTGTTGTGGGCTTAAATTTACGTACTGCCATCTTATTTATTAAATATTGCTATAAAAATCAATAGTATCGCCTTCTTTCAATGTCACTATTGCTTTTTTGTAAGCATTAGTACGACCTTTAATCAGGCCAGATTTAGTATAACGGCTCTTGTTCTTACCAGCATAACGGATAGTGTTAACATTAAGAACTGTTACGTTATACAAAGCTTCGATTTCACTCTTAATCTCTAATTTGTTAGCATCAGGACGCACAATAAAACCGAAACGATTGAACTTTTCAGTTATAGCTGTCATTTTTTCTGTTACTAACGGTTTAATAATAATTCCCATTTTACTAAGCCTCCTTTAATTATTTAACTAAGGTTTCCTCGATAGCTTTCAATGCACTCTCAGTTACAACAAGAGTTTCTGCATTCAATACAGAGTAAGTATTTAACGCAGAAGCAATTGCCAAGTTTGTACGCTCTAAGTTACGAGCGGACAAATATACGTTTTTATTTGCTTCCGGCAAAACCATAAGTAGCTTTTTGCCAGCCACTTTCAGATTATTCACAACATTTATAAATTCTTTAGTCTTTGGAGCTTCAAAACTGAAATCTTCAACTACTACGATGTTGTTACTCTGAGCCTTATAAGCTAAAGCAGATTTACGTGCTAAAGCCTTAACCTTCTTATTTAATTTGAACCAATAATCACGTGGTTTAGGACCAAACACGCGAGCACCACCTACCAAAAGTGGAGAGTTGATATCACCGCGACGTGCACCGCCACCACCTTTCTGACGACCCAATTTACGAGTAGAACCGCTAATTTCGCTTCTTTCTTTTGATTTGTGAGTTCCCTGGCGCTGATTAGCCATGTACTGCTTAACATCAAGATAGATAGCGTGATCGTTTGGTGTAATACCGAAGATAGCGTCGTTAAGAGCTACTTTTCTACCAGTATCTTCACCTTTAATATTTAATACGTTAACTTCCATTATTTCTCAATTATTACGATTGAACCTTTGTAACCTGGAACTGAACCTTTGATAAGAAGAAGGTTATGTTCAGGAATTACTTTTAATACCTGCAAGTTGTGAGTAGTCACTCTATCACCACCCATTTGTCCGCCCATGCGCATTCCTTTGAATACTTTTGCTGGGTAAGAACAAGCACCGATAGAACCCGGTTTACGTGCGCGGTTATGCTGACCGTGTGTAGTCTGTCCGACACCGCCGAAACCATGACGTTTTACAACACCCTGGAAACCTTTACCCTTAGAAGTACCAATAACGTCAACATAAGCTGAATCATTGAACAATTCTACAGTAATAGTGTCTCCTAAATTCAATTCCTGTGAGAAATCTTTGAACTCGGCCAAGTGTCTCTTTGGAGTTACACCAGCTTTCTTAAAGTGTCCCATCAAAGGCTTTGTAGTATGCTTTTCTTTCTTGTCCTGAAAACCTACCTGAACAGCAGCATAACCATCTTTTTCTACACTCTTAATCTGAGTAACTACACAAGGACCAGCTTCGATAACAGTGCATGGTACATTCTTACCATCAGCACTGAAAACGGATGTCATTCCGATTTTCTTTCCTAATAATCCTGGCATTTCAGTTAAATTTTAATTGATTAAACTTTAATTTCTACTTCTACTCCACTTGGTAACTCTAACTTCATCAAAGCATCTACTGTCTTAGCAGTTGAGCTATAGATGTCGATAAGTCTCTTATAAGAAGACAATTCAAACTGTTCACGTGACTTCTTGTTTACGAAAGTCGAACGGTTAACAGTAAAAATTCTTTTGTGAGTTGGCAATGGAATAGGACCGCTTACGATAGCACCTGTTGCCTTCACAGTTCTTACAATCTTTTCAGCTGACTTATCAACCAAGTTGTGATCGTAAGATTTCAGTTTAATTCTGATTTTCTGACTCATTGTTAAATTTTTAATTAATTATTATTGATAAGATGAAGCATGAGGGCTAAGAGTCATTCGCTAGCCCTCATAGGCTTCAAGATATTATTTATTAAACTAGATCAACGCGACCTTTAACTTCTTCAAGAACAGTCTTAGCGATTGAGCTTGATACCTGTGCATGGTGATCGTATGACATTGATGATGTAGCACGACCTGAAGTGATTGTACGCAAAGCAGTAACATAACCGAACATTTCAGCCAGTGGTACCATAGCTTTTACAATACGTGCTCCTGAACGGCTTGATTCCATACCTTCAACCTGACCACGACGTTTGTTCAAGTCACCGATAACATCACCCATGTTTTCTTCAGGAGTTACAACTTCAAGCTTCATGATAGGCTCCATCAAAACCGGACCTGCCTTAGCACAAGCATTCTTGTAAGCCTGGATTGCACAGATTTCGAAAGACAACTGGTCTGAGTCAACCGGGTGGAATGAACCATCCTTCAAAACAACCTTCAATGAATCGAGAGGGAAGCCGGCCAACACACCATTCTTCATTGCAGTCTGGAAACCTTTCTGTACTGAAGGGATGAATTCCTTAGGCACGTTACCACCTTTAACCTCATCGATGAACTGAAGTCCACCTTCTTTGTAATCTTCGTCAACTGGGCCGATAGTTACGATGATATCAGCAAACTTACCACGACCACCAGACTGTTTCTTATAAACTTCACGAAGCTCTACAGTCTTAGTAATAGCTTCCTTGTAGTTAACCTGAGGACGACCCTGGTTACATTCAACCTTAAATTCACGTTTCAAACGGTCGATAATGATATCCAAGTGAAGCTCACCCATACCAGAGATAACTGTCTGACCTGTCTGTTCGTCAGTTCTTACAGTAAATGTTGGGTCTTCTTCAGCAAGTTTAGCCAAACCGTTAGAAAGTTTGTCAAGGTCTTTCTGAGTCTTAGGTTCTACTGCGATACCGATAACTGGTTCAGGGAAGTCCATAGACTCAAGAACGATTGGAGCAGTTTCGTCGCACAAAGTATCACCTGTACGGATATCTTTGAAACCAACACCTGCACCTATATCACCAGCGCTGATTACTTCAACTGGGTTCTGCTTGTTTGAGTGCATCTGGAACAGACGAGATACACGTTCTTTCTTGCCTGAACGAGAGTTAAAGATATATGAACCGGCTTCAATCTTACCTGAGTAAACGCGGAAGAAAGTCAAACGACCAACGTATGGGTCAGTTGCAATCTTAAACGCCAAAGCAGAAGTCTTTTCATCTTCATCTGGTTTACGATCTTCTTCAGCACCAGTAGTTGGGTTTGTACCAACAATGTTTGGAGTATCTAGAGGAGAAGGCAAGAAAGCGCAAACATAGTCAAGAAGAGTCTGTACACCTTTATTCTTGAATGAAGAACCGCAGAACATAGGAACGATATCCATTTTCAATGTTCCGGCACGGAGAGCACGTAAGATTTCTTCTTCTGTGATAGTAGAAGGATCATCAAAATACTTCTCCATAAGCGCTTCGTCGAACTCTGCTACTTTTTCAAGCATCTTGTCTCTCCATTCCTGAGCTTCATCAACAAGGTTAGCTGGGATTTCTTCTATATCATAGTCAGCGCCCATTGTTTCATCGTGCCACAAGATAGCTTTCATCTTGATAAGATCAACTACACCTTTAAAGTTCTCTTCAGCACCAATAGGAATAACCACCGGACATGGATTAGCACCCAATACATCCTTCATCTGACGAACTACTTCGAAGAAGTCAGCACCAGAACGGTCCATTTTGTTAACATAACCGATACGTGGTACATTGTACTTATCAGCCTGACGCCATACTGTTTCTGACTGTGGCTCAACACCACCTACAGCACAATAAGCTGCAACAGCACCGTCAAGAACACGCAATGAACGTTCAACCTCAGCAGTGAAGTCAACGTGTCCCGGAGTGTCAATAAGGTTTATCTTGTATGTATTACCTGCATATTTCCAACGAGTTGTAGTTGCTGCAGAAGTAATTGTAATACCACGTTCCTGTTCCTGCTCCATCCAGTCCATTGTTGCAGCACCGTCATGAACCTCACCGATTTTGTGAGTAAGACCTGTGTAGAACAATATACGTTCAGAAGTTGTTGTTTTACCGGCATCGATGTGAGCCATGATACCGATATTACGGGTCAAGTGCAAATCTTGTTTAGCCATTTTAATTACTAGTTATTAAATTATTACTTGATTAAAATCTGAAATGCGCAAATGCACGGTTAGCTTCAGCCATACGATGCATATCTTCTTTACGCTTGAATGCACCACCCTGCTCGTTGTAAGCATCAAGGATTTCAGCAGCCAATTTATCAGCCATACACTTTCCACCACGTTTACGAGCAAACAATATCAAGTTCTTCATTGAGATTGACTCCTTACGTTCAGGACGAATTTCAGTTGGAACCTGGAAAGTTGCACCACCGATACGGCGTGATTTAACTTCAAGCTGTGGAGTCACATTATCAAGAGCCTTTTTCCATACATCTAGAGCAGAAGTTTCATCTGCAGGCAATTTAGTGCCAACTACATTAAGAGCACCATAAAAGATTTCATAAGAAGTATTCTTCTTTCCATCATACATCAGATGGTTAACGAATTTAGAAACCTTCTGATCATTAAATACTGGATCCGGAAGGATCACACGTTTTTTTGGTTTTGCTTTTCTCATTTTGTTTGACAATTTATGTTTAGTTTGGGGCTGCACCTCTGTTCGCTTCAACATCTCCTCCGAGATATTTACTCAACCTTAAAGCTTTTCCAACAAACCAAAACGAAATTAATAAAGTCTTTACTTAAAAGGATTGTACTCAGCTAATATTATTTTTTACCTTTAGCCGCTGGAGCCTGTCCTGGTTTTGGACGTTTTGCACCATATTTAGAACGTCTCTGTGTACGACCTGCTACACCTGCAGTATCCAATGTACCGCGAACGATGTGATAACGTACACCTGGAAGGTCTTTCACACGACCACCACGTACCAATACGATTGAGTGTTCCTGCAAGTTGTGTCCTTCTCCTGGGATATAAGAGTTAACTTCCTTAGAGTTTGTCAGACGCACACGAGCAACTTTACGCATTGCTGAGTTAGGTTTTTTCGGAGTTGTAGTATAAACACGAACGCAAACACCACGTCTCTGAGGACATGAATCAAGCGCTGGTGATTTACTTTTCTCAACCAAAACCGTTCTTCCTTTTCTTACTAATTGTTGAATAGTAGGCATTTTGTTTGATTTTTAAATTTATATTATTGTTTATTCAAATTCCAATCCTAAAGCGAAACTACATATTTCGGGTTGCAAAGGTACGAATAAGTTTTTAATACACAAACACTTTTAATAATAAAAAAGGCCCGATTTGCATAAATAACGGCAAATCGGACCTAATTAAACATTTTTTATTCTTTTTTAAGCTTCACCTTTAAAATCGCTCAATGGCGGAACAAAAGTTTTTCCTCCATTTTCATTATTTGCATTACGTTCTTCCGGCATTTTCACTGTACCAAAATTACGTTCATATTTAATCATATTATCCTGAAGGGCATACATGAGTCTTTTGGCATTTTCAGGAGTCATGACTATTCTTGATTGTACTCCTGCTTTTGGCAAACCAGGCAATACAGAAACAAAATCTATTATGAATTCTGAAGTTGAATGTGTTATAATAGCCAGATTGGCATAAGTACCTTTTGCTACATCTTCTTTCAGTTCTATCTGTAGCTGATTATTTTTATTTTCGTTTTCCATGATAATTTATAATTTATAGAATTAATATCAGGACAAATATATGACAAATAATATAGCCATACAAGAAAAGAATATAAAAAGTTATATGCCGACTAACAAAAAAAATCGTTACATTTGCCATATAACATAGTGCCTATGAATTATTTAAACCTTCCATATCTATACATTTTTCTGCTGTCATTGTTCTATTCAGTTACAGCATCATCTCAATCTGTAGCATTCAATCATCTCACTACCAAAGAGGGGTTATCACAACTTTCCGTAAACAGTATTTATGTAGATGAATTCGGAATCCTATGGATTGGAACAAGAGTAGGTCTAAACATATACGATGGTCAAAAAATACACACAATTAATAAAGAAAAGTCCGATCCAAACAGCCTGCCTTCAAATATTATATTACAAGTAACGGGAAGCAAAGATGGAAAGGTTTATATATTGAGCCCCGACTGTGTCAGTGAACTGAATATCATGACACAAAGATTCAAAATATTAAAAGAAGACAAAATAGGCTGTATTTACTATAGAGACAAACTTTATATTACAATAGGTAATTCAATACTAACCTATAACGACAATGGTTCATTCGAAACATTTTATACACTTCCAGACAATTCGATTAAAACTATAAACTCCCTCATCGTTGACGACGAAGGGAACATGTGGATTGGAACACCATCATATGGAGTATTCAAATACGACACACAAAATTCTACAACAAAACACGTAATAGAACACGGCAATATCACCAAAATGTATATTGACCAAGAAAAGACTTTATGGATTGGGAGCTGGGAGAACGGGCTTTATACCATAAAAAAGGATGGGGAAATAAACAACTATAAAACCAGCGATATCAAGAGGTCAATATCATCTGACTTTGTTAGAGCAATATGTCAGGATAACCAAGGGAATATCTGGATTGGGACTTCCAACGGCATAGACAAATACGACAGGACAAACAGTGAATTTATCCACTATTCTTCTGGCGAGACAGACCATGACCTAACAGATTCATCCGTATGGTGTATAGAAAAAGACGCCCAAGGTACCCTTTGGATTGGAACATATTTTGGAGGAGTCAACTATGTTAATCCCGAATACTCAATCTATAGAAGATACTATTATTCAAAAGAAGAAGGAAAAGGATTAAGTAGTCCGGTAATAGGAAGAATGACAGAAAACAAAGACGGTAAAATCTGGATTGCAACCGAAGGTGGTGGAGTAAATCTTCTTGACAGAACTAGCAGAACCATAGAATGGCCGAAAGGAATATCAGGTCCATCAAATTCACTTTCACACAATAATGTCAAATCATTATATTACGATGAAGACCAAAACACACTTTGGATAGGGACTCACACCGGAGGGCTGAACAAATACGACATCAAGACCGGACGTATAACCCTATATATGCATCACAGTGGTAACGAAACCTCTCTCCCGTCAAATATCATAAGAGACATTGAGCCTTACACCTCAGACAGTCTGATCATAGCCACTCAAAACGGAATATGTATTATGGAAAAGGAAAGTGGCAAATGCAGGCATATACTGCGCAATCTTCCTAACGGGAAATCCTTAGGAATGGTAGCCGATGTTACGCTTGATAATAATAATAACCTGTGGATTGCGGCGACAGGAGAAGGAGTATATGTCTATAACATGTCATCATCTAATGTAAAGAATTACCGTAATGATACAACACGGGAGGGAAGCATCAGCAGTAATAATATAAATAACATAATAACAGACAGCAAGAACAATATATGGATATGTACATCCGGTTGTGGTCTTGACTTGTATATACCCGAAACTGACAGCTTCAGGAATTTCGACAAACAAAACAACAATCTGGCAAATGATTGCATATACCAGGCCTGTGAATCGCCGGTAACCGGAAACTTATTGCTTATCACGACTGATGGTTTCTCAATCTTCGACAAAGAAAAAAAGATATTCTACAATTATAATTCCAAAAATGGTTTTCCTATAGATGCGGTCAATGAAAACGCATTATATATAGCCTCAGATGGTGAAGTATTCTTAGGAGGAATACGAAATATGGTATCGTTTTATGAGAAAGACCTGTTTCTTAAGCATAAGCCTTACAGCATTATACTCACCGGCCTAGTTGTTAACGGCAACTACATAAATGTAGGAGATAAAACCGGTATTCTTAAAGAATCACTGAATTATACCAGACAAATTACATTGTCGCACAAGGAAAATATATTCAGCATTGATTTTGCCGTAACCAATCATATACCGGAAAACAAAGATAAAATAATATACAAACTTGAAGGATTTTCCGAACAATGGAACGAAGTCAGAAATTCCAATGAAATAACATATACAAACCTGAGTCCTGGCTCATATACACTGATAATAAAAGCTCAGAACGAAGATACATCCATATGTAAACCTATAAGAATTGATATAAAAATCAAGACTCCATTCTATAAAACACCGATAGCATATATAATCTACACACTATCGGCTGCATTGTTATTATGGTATATCATCAGTATTTATATAACTCGTTTACGCCTGTCCGAATCATTGAAATTAGAACAAAAGCATGCCGAAAACATAAAAAAAGAAAATCAGGCACAACTTAAACTCTTCACTAACATATCGCATGAATTCCGCACACCGCTTACACTTATAATATCACAAATAGAAACTCTTATACAAAACAACAGATTTACCAATCAAACATACAACAAACTTTCAATAGCATACCACAACTGCATGCAACTGCGTGAACTAATCACCGAACTGCTCGACTACAGGAAGCATGAGATGGGACATCTAAAACTACAGGTATGCCATAACGACATCATACATTTCGTTAGAGAAAATTATATTCTGTTCAGCGATTATGCTTCCAAGAACAATATAACCATTGAGTTCAGTACAGAGTATGAAAGTCTGGACCTATGGTTCGACCCCAAACATTTTCAGAAAGTTATAAACAACCTCCTTTTCAACGCAATTAAAAGTACCGGCAATGGAGGCAAGATATCTATAGAAGTAAAGAAAGACAATAAAAACGCTATAATATCAATATCAGACAACGGTAAAGGAATACCTGCTAAAGATATTGACAAGATATTTGATATCTTTTATCAGGTAGAAGATTCTAACAGCTCAATACCTGGAACAACAGGTTCTGGTATAGGCCTGGCCTTTGTGAAGACAATAATAGACATGCACCATGGAAATATTAAAGTAAACAGTAAGGAAGGAGAAGGCTCAACTTTCAGTATTAGCCTTCCACTAGGTAAGGCACATTTTTCAAAAAGTGAAATCATTTTCTCACAACCTACCGATTACTCTCCTCCTGTATTTAACTCTCCTACCCCTATTATTCAATCAGAACAATCGGAAAGCACAACAGAGATAGCTGAAATTTCATCAAAACTACAAAGCAAGCCACAAATGTTCATCGTCGAGGACAATGAACAAATACGTGCCATGCTGAAAGAAATTCTGTCTCCGTTCTATTACATCCGTTCATTTGCCACAGCAGAAAGCGCGATATCTGAAATAGAAGTTACTATGCCGGACATTGTAATAACCGACGTAATGATGCCGGGAATGGATGGAAAAGAGCTATGCAAGAGAATCAAGTCCAATCCTGCCACAAGTCATATACCTGTAGTCCTATTAACCGCACAGAATGCGATAGACCAATACATAGAAGGTCTTAGGACTGGAGCCGACGACTATATCACAAAGCCGTTCAATACCCAATTGCTGATATCAAGATGTAACAATCTTGTCAACTCACGTATTCTTCTTCAAGAAAAATTCAGCCATAAGCCGGAAACGACAGTACAAATGCTTGCCAGCAATAAAATAGATAAAGAGATACTTGACAAAGCAATATCTATTATTGAAGCAAACATTAGCAATACTGATTTTAACATGAACACATTTGCCAGAGAAATGGGCATGGCCAGAACTAACTTATTTGCTAAAATAAAAGCTATTTCAGGACAGACGCCGAATGACTTTATAATTAGTATACGTCTAAAGAAAGGAGCCTATCTTCTACGGAATAATCCTGAGTTAAACATAACAGAGATTGCAGAAAAAATTGGTTTCAGTTCACCAAGGTATTTTTCAAAATGTTTTAAGGATATCTATAATATAAGTCCACTAACTTATAGAAAAGGAAAAAACGAAAAATGAAGTTTGATACATAAAAAAACACCTTGACGTTTTTTAAATGTCAAGGCGTTTTTAAAAGCACTTATTTATTCGATATTCAATATCGTTTTATTGCTACATTTTTTTCAATTTCACATGCACAGGCAAGCCATTACGCAACAAGCATGAAAGTTCTGTATTACCATTTTCCATAGTTTTCAAGAAAACACCTTGTACATTACCTTCAGCCTGCCAGGTTCCTTTCAGCTCGATGAAAGCAGGAGTAGGCATTTCTCTCCAGTCTTTCTTATTTAGCATCTTCGGGCGTAAATTAGGATTTGAGATAGCAAGTACCAGACTACCGTCTGATTGTTTCTCCTCTATCAACAAAAGTTCAGTAGCAGATGAAATAACCTCACCGGCATTCAACCCCTTGGCAGGAGTAAAGAACGAATAAGCCAGTACATTCTTTGGAGCATATTTAATTATATGCAGTGAATCCTGCATTTCAACAATACTGAACAACTCACCTTTTGTTTGCTTGTCTGCCACTTCCTTCATCTTATCCTCATCTGCCGCAGGCACTACAACGAAAGAATAAGATTTCTTTTCAGGTTTTACTCCATGGTTAATATAAGCCTTTGCAGCGACCTCAGTAGCCGGCTTTGCAGCAAGTCCTTGCGAAGAGGGTGTCTCCTGCTTATCATATACAACCTTAACTTCATCATGTCCGGCAGGAACAAAGAAACCTGTAGATACAGGATTGATGAGGGTCAGCGGTTCACCGGAAGGTATAGTCTTATTGCTTCCGTTCGACAAAGACTTACCATTCACCATGAGTTTGTTATATTTCTTAGTTACTATAGTCTGGAAAAGATTAGTTGCCGTTATCATATCATCCGAATAATCTCCCTTTGCAGAGATACCATTACCTACACTGAACAACATTCCGTCAATAGCAAGAACAGACTTACAGAAAGTAAGATTAGTAGGTACAAACCTTTGGCTTCCCCAATGATCACCCTGATCGAAGGCAGCCGCATACAAACCATACTCTTTCATCGATACCGCACCTGCAAAGTTAGTAGTCTTCGCCTTTTGGTCGAATCTATCCTTATCGTTCTTATAAGGCATCATCTCTGCCCAATCGGTATAATGCACAGTAGTACTTCCAGGCATCATATTCCAGTCCCATCCTGCTCCCTTATTTTCATTTTTTGAAGGATATCCTGTAGCTTCAAGTCCCCCCTCGTACAATACCTCCAACGTACCGTGTCCCTGATATCTTCCGAAACGGTTAGTCTTGTTATATACCTCGCCGGTCCACAGCATCTGTGTTGGACATCTCATCACAGCCACCCATCCCGGTTGTCTGTACACACCGGCAGCACTATAGTTATACTGATAAAAGCCATTGGCATCTTTTGCCGGGAGCTTATACTTATCTGACTTAAAGAAATAGTTATAATATGCAGCGAGTTCCTCATCTATTTCAGTTCCATAAACATCAGCACCTATTTCAATCAACTGTTCAAAAAGTTTTTGCGTAAAGGGCACTTCAATGCTGTAGAAAGGATGACGTCCTGCCATACTGCAAGCATAAATACGGTCTTTATCTCCATCCGCGCGGACAGCAGTCATATAAATGGTTTCAATTGCAAACTTCAATCTTTCGTATGATTTTCTGTCTATCTTTAACGATGTACCTTTGAAACGATAGAAATATTCCACCCATGTTCTATACGAGTACATATATCCATTATAATGTGCATTATGATGGAAACCTGTACCATCAGGCTTCAATATATCCTTGTTACCGACATTATATCTTGTACACACCCTCAAAAAGCCTGACAATAACTGCAAATCCTGTATCGCCTGCTGATCGTCCGGATTGGCAATAGCCAGATTAAATACGTATGGTACAACATTGAAAATATAGTCAGAGCTTATCCAATTAAGGATTGCCTTATCCCCCTTACGTATAATATCCACTTCAAGCAGTTTCTGTACGGCTGCTATTACTTTTGCCTTACGCACATCATCCAGAACAGGAAGTGCACTCATCAGATCTGTCGGTATTTTTCTTACATCGCTGTAATTACTATATACCAGCTTTGGCATCCTCATGAAAAAATTATGAGTAAAGAGGAAATCAAGATACAAATCCAAGTCAGCCTTACCTGATTTTCCCAATGTCAATGCTCCATACGACAATATACGGACATTCTTGGCTACGTCTCTAAGATGCTGATTTGTCACCTTATCACCCCAAAGATCGGCTCCTGTTACAGTATAGTCTCCCGTACGCTGCAGCATGAGCATCTTGAGTGCCATCTGTGCAGATTTCAGTTCATTTGTCGAAGCTTTCGGATCAGCCAATTTGTATTTTTTTCTGAATTCCTGCAACTCTTTCAGTTTTACTTCGTCTGTATTCTGTTCTACAGACTGCACATATTCTGTCACTGGTATTGCCATCACCGGCGAATAACACACAGGCATTCCTGCTCCCAGCAAGAAAGTAAAGATGATATTTCTTTTCAGTTTCATGATATAAAATTTAAAAATTATTTCAATTCCAGAAGCCATGCTGGCACATATCCTAAACGCTTTAAGAGTTGTGCTTCATAAAGCGATTCCGGTAATACAGGCACTCCATTGCTTTCGTCAAGTTTCACTTGCTCATCGACAAATTTAATTGGTTCTCCATGAAAACCAACAATTATAGGAGGTAAAATTTTCCAATATTTCCATCCATCCCGCCACCAGTCAAATTCTCCGTTCACAGGAAGATTTCCGTTTCCACCAAGCTTTGTTCTGGTAGAACACATGTTCCATATTGTTAAGTCATTGAGATGGTTAGGCACTTGATCTGCATCACCACCTTGACGCGACTGCACAAAACCACCTTTACACATATCTATCAACGTTGCCCTCGGTTGTGTGGCATGAGCTTCGAAACAAGCATCATCACCCCAATACACGTTCCATATCACTGCTCCCATGCTTGGTTTTGATACTCCGCACGCATGATACTGACCTGCCCCTTCAGTAACAGTATAAGGAGAATCAGCCAACGGACCAGTTGTCCTATCAGTTACTTTTCCTATGAACACACGGCTAGATCCTTGCGAACGTATCGCAGCATGTCCTCTATTTCCAAGAATATTTACATCATAAACAGAAACATTTGCACTTGATATTATAGAAGCTGCCTCACTTACATCCTTGAAATCTACACGGCGTATCCACGAATTTACCAGACGCATGAAGTTCACTGGCTTATAGGCTCCATCATCCTCCCAATCATCATGATGGCCGAAATCCGCCTTTGCATGACCTACAAAAGTCAGATCTTCTATACCTACATTTTCATAGTAGAAATACTTCTTCAACATCCAATTATATTTTTCTTCTACCTCATGCATGATAGGCTCCTTGAAAGTTATTTTCTTTCCATCTTTAGCAACAATCTGATGATAATCCTCAATCTGAACGCCAGTTTCTGCAATATTTGTCATCGTACTTTCCCACTTATATGGCAAAAGTTCCTTCGTTACCAATTCATGATTATTGTCATGTAAATACAGACAGACATATTCACCTACTGAGAATATATCAGGAGTAGCTACTTCAATAGTATAAGTACCCTTTTTAGCATCAGCTGTCACATCAGAGACCTTGGTCAATTCATTATCTCCAGCCAACCATGCATTTCTCTTGATAGAAATCATTACAGGTGACGAATACATAGCATCATTGTTTGGCAAGTTTGGTGTATCCATTATAAGTCGTGTTTTATCCCTACCTGCACCTTTAATGATAACATTACCTCCGAATATATCAATACTGTGACTTGTATTATTCCCTAATTCATCTTCATCACCATTTGTTTTTGAATCGTCCTTTGTATTGTCACTATTATTATGCAACACATAATCGCCTTCAGGAAAATATATCAGAACTTTAGCGTTAGAATTTCCGCTTGATTTGTCCAAATTATATTTAGCCAATATCTCATTCAAAGCATCTCTTGCATAATTAGAACCTGATTTCATATAGTTCTTAATATTCTCCTCGTAAAATCCCCAGGATCTACCATCAGGTGCCGTCTCCTCTCCATGCTTGTATCCGGCATACGAGAAATCAAGAAGAATATTATCCTCAGCATCAGCATTAAATTTGTTCCATGCTTCAGTCGTTTTCATATCCCTTACGGTGACCGTAAATGATTTTCCTCCCGTTTTAAGTGCTAAAGTCATAGAAGTTGAGTCATAAGACATGGTAGCAGAATTAAACAGTGAATACGAACCTCTTTCGGCATTCTCTATCTTGCCAACCATCTTGTCACTTAGTCTTGCCCACGTTTTTCCATCTAATGTATATTCCCAGTAACCTGTCTTATTCAGTCTCAATGTAGGAACAGCTCCATCTTTTACAGAAATGGGATTACCATTTATATCTTTCAATGACAAAATTTCTCCATAATAGTCATAAACCCAATTACCAATCTCATCCACTCCTAGTAAAGGTATGGTCTTCATCTTCTCATAGTTTGCAGTGGCATACACTATAGTAAGCTGTTGGTTTGAGAATTGTAGCGAGCGATTACCTTTATCGTCCACCCACGTAGATGTCACTTCCAATTCTCCCTTAACCAATTGACTTATTATAGAAGCATCAGTATTCATATAATCCACCTTATCCTGATACAGTGTCTGCACATTGTCTTCAGGACCTTCACCGTCATTAACAACATCGTCTTTGCACCCCATGGCAATAACCAGAAGAGCAAAGACAAATGCTGTACGACTGATAAGAATCGAAAAGTTCTTATTCATAATCGTATATATTATCCTATTATTTAAGTGAGTTCAGCCAAGTAGGAACAGAACCGAGTCTTTTATACAACTGTGCTTCATATAAAGATTCAGGTGTTACGACAGTTCCTAAGCCTTCACAGTAAGTCATCTGTGTATCCGGATCTGCAAAAGTCACACTTTGTCCATGTACACCTACCACAATAGGTGGATAAATTTTCCACCAAATATCACCATTAGACCACCAATTAAAATCTGTAGCAAAATTTTGCCCTTTTTCATCCGTTGTTCCTGTAACATTCAGGTTCCATAAAGTCAAGCCGGCCAAATGATTAGGATTTTCGGTTTCAGCACCACCCGCATGATATTTAACAAGACCTCCACTACAATTATCAAATAATGTTGCGCGTGGTTGTGATGCATGCGATTCAAAGCAAGCATCTATACCCCATGTAGAATTCCATATCACTGTTCCTACACTAGGTTTGGAAACTCCACATCCGTGCCATTGTCCGTTTCCACGATCGTCAGAACTACTATCCATAACTTTGCCGATAAAAACACGACTTGATCCTTGCGCTCTTACAGCAGAATGCCCTCTATTACCTGTTATTTGAACATTATAAGCTGAACAGTTAGCCGATTCTTCAAAAGTAACAGCCTCACTCACACTCACGAAATTAACATTCCTAACCCAAGAATTAACTACTCTATTCAACTGTAAAGGTCTGTAACCTTCATCATACACCCACTCTTTCGGTCTATTCTCCCCGCTTGGTCCGTGATGATAATATGGAGTTATACAATTTCCTTCAAAAGTCAAATCTTCAATTCCGACATTCTCAAAATACTTGTATTCTCTTATTTGCCATCCTCCACAATCATTATAAGCGATATTAATATCATGCATTATTGGTTCCTCAAAAGTAACAGTACCATTTCCGACGGATTTTACCTGATGGAATTCCATTATACGTACTCCATTTGTGTCTTCATTACCAGAAGTCACCACAGCAGGCTGGGTATTTATTGACCAAGCATTGCCTGGAGTGATACCGCCCAATTCTGATGTTATCAGTTCACGATTTCCACTTCTCAATCTCAATTGTACCCATTTACCTGATGTAATTCCAGCAGTATTATCTACCTTTACCGTAAATTCACCCTTCGTTGCATTAGCATTAACTGTAGCCAAAAGAGGAGAATTGTTTACATTTGTAGGACTATTTGTATGCTTTATATTAAGCAAGGGGGCTTTCAAATTATCATTCAAACCTGTCATTTTGATTTTTGTAAGCGCTGTACCTGCGCCTTTGATTACAAAATTTCCGCCATAAATTTCCGGGAATGCAGTATCTTCCGAACCATCTTGCAGCACATATTCACCTTCAGGAAAGTAAACAACTAGTTTTGCATTGGAATTCGAATTACTATTATCCTCCTTACCTGGACATTTACGAACCAATTTGTAATCGTACAAAAGACTATTTAACGCAACTCTATCGCTTTCTATACCATTCTGCTCCTTATACTCTTTAATATTTACTGTAGTATAACCTGTCAAATTATTTACATCCGGTGGTGCTACACTACCATGCATATATCCAGCATATGAAAAGTCAAGGAGTACATTATCAGCAGATTTATTGACGAATTTATTCCATGCCTCGGCAGCTCCATCATACAATCCTGTTGTAAGGAGTTTTACAGGCATAGTAACCAGTCTGCAATATCCTTCTTTTGAGAATATCTTTATAATTATGTTCTCAGTATATGCCTCGTTTCTGTTATTAGTCGAAGGAGCCTGTATGGTTAGCAATTTTTCATCAATCTTGATTTTCCAACCGATAGTTTCAATAACGATATTTTCAACTCCTTCCTGTTCTATATCAAATATTTTTGTTTCATTTAAATGAAATTCTTGCGGATCACCCTCAATATTACGCTCAATAGTCAATGCCAATCCTCCATATAAAGGAATATTGCATTCCATTGTCTCGCCGTTATTTTTCCACTTCAATGTAAGTGTTTCTGAACCGTTTACGACAACCTCATCAAACAAAGAATAGCTAAAATCTACAAGAGAAGGATCTGCCATACCAATACCACCAGTCCATTCACCATCACCGAATCGATATTCCCACATTCCTTCTGAATTGATTCTGAACTCAGGAGTCATTCCGTTTTCAGGCTTAGAGCTTATCTGGTTCCCTTCACTATCAACCAATGGTTTGGTTTCCTCACCATTCATGGTATAATACCAGAATCCGTCTTCACCTATTGATACTACAGGAAGCGGTTCTGATGGCTTGCCACTATAAATTGTCATTCTTTCCCCATTACTCAATTCAAGAACGTAATCACCGGTTTCTTCATTCACGCTGTAACCCAAAATTAGGATTTGTCCATTCAACAGATCCTGATAATTGGCTACGTAAGCATTCAGTTTATCCAGTTCCGGCTGCAATTTATCCAGACGAGATATCAGGTCGTTGATATCATTGCGGATGTCTTCCCTGTCGTCACAAGAATAAAATGCGACGACAGAAAATATACTTAATATGTAAATAAATAATTTCTTCATGGTTCAATCTCTTATTTTATTGTTGCTCCATAACCGGAATACTCAGCCTTAGGCTTGAAAGTCAAAGATTGCACATCAACTACATCGAAAGGCGACTCTCCAACTTTCAGATTAGTAATTTCTGTACATCCATCAGGTTTGCTTCCACCATAAAATACTTGCCAGATACTTGTTTTAGTCTCGCTTCCTGATGCAAATTCACCTTTAACGCCAACATTATTTTCCACTTGACAAGCAACTCCAGTAAAATCAAATTTAGAATCACTTGTACTAGCTTTAAGTATCAAATTATTTGCCGTAAATTTTTCTGAATAGAAAATATTATTTTTAGCTATAACGCTTGACAATTTAGCAGAAAAAAAGTATGCATTAGTAGCAGATGTCACCTTATAGAACGTATTATTTTCCATCGTAAAGCTAGCTGTTGAAAGTTTTAACGAAAACAATCTCGTTATATAATCTTCACCACTACTATAAAAGATGTTATTTTTAAGTATAATTCCAAATTGTGGATAAGCAAGACCATCAGCAACAAAAAAGCTCTTGGTACATCCAGCAAAATCCAACACAGAATTAGATATAACAAATTCATCTATGTACCTATCTATTTGCTCAGGCTTTGAAGAACCATTCGAATAAAATGGCTGAGTGGGATTCAATTTAAAAACACACTTATCAAAAATAACTTTCTTCATATGTCCATAGTTTATCATTGAATAATTAGCCTGATTAGCCGTAATTTCAACGTTATAACATAAGAATAAAGATTTATTCTCAGCATCTACTTCTTTTAGCTTTATATACTGACCATTTATTACGAAAGAAGACTTCTGCGATGAATTATCACCAATAATGATAGTATTACCCAAATTAGAACTTGTAGAAACATAATTAAGCTTAATATCCTGACCAGGCTTTACAAAATAGATAGTATTATCACTAGTAAGATCAACATTTCCTTCAACATATATGGCATCCGGATAAAGTTGATTATTAATCTGTACTCCTGCAATCTCAAATGTCTCGCCATTATTATACTTCTCATAATAACTTGTAACCTCATCTGCATCACCATCATCACCTTGTTCACCATCGCCTATCTCAACCTGAATCTTATCTACAGCCCAATTGATTCCTTTATTTGCCTGAACGACAACATCCTTGGTATTGTCAGCGGTCGCTCTTGTAAATGTTGAAGCAGAAGCCGGAGCTGTCAGTGACAGTTCAGCTTTACCATCAACCGGTTCGCTTAAAGTGGCAATCCATCCATTAGGTGCAGTTACTATAGAATTGTCTCCGCTTATGTTTACATTAAGTTTAACAGTAGCTCCTGCAGCAACAAAAAGAACATTGCCGTCAAAGCCTGATACACCTTCTGTTATAATTTCGCATGTCAGTCCGTCAACAATAGGCATTTTCAATGTTTGAGAATTCTCATCATTCAAAACCACTACCAGATAACCGTCTTTTACCTCTACGCTTTTAAAGAACTGATCACCGTTGTTTATTGTCTCTGTAGTAGCCTGAACCTTATCACCATTTGAATTAACAACATACTGCCATTCACCTGTACCAAACTTTACCTGCCAGTAGTTAGTACTTTCTTCAATTCTGAATTCCGGAGTAGCTCCGTTCTGACCAACAGCCTGCTGACCTAAAGATTCTCCATTTACAGTCCAATATCCGTTTTCATCTATACCTATAGACGGATAATTTACCGTGCCTGTCACACCCTGAGTGAGTGTTATCACACTACCGTCACTCAAAGTCAGCGTATATGCGCCTGTAGTTTCATCATACGTATATGAAGAGATTGTTTTATTTCCGTCAATAAGCACCCTTAGCGCATTCATGTTTTCATTAATGGAAGCGACTTGCGCTTCAAGGCTCTCGACACGATTCTTCAGTTCATCAATGTCGTTTCTCAAATCGTCAGTATCACAGCCGGCGAAGACCAAAACAGCCAGCATGAAAGGCATTAAAAATTTAAAGGTTTTCATAATATCTATTTTTATCATTTTACATTTATAACTACATTGATGATTTTATTCGCATCGTGTTTGTAATTTACATTATTAAATACAAATGTCGCCTTATACGTACCAACATTATTGTAAGTATAAGTATATGTCGGTAAATCCTGCGACAAATTCTTCACGTTTTCACCTTTATCAGGATCACATGCCAAGATATTGATTGGATCCGACACAAGCCAAGCTGTTTTCCATTCATAGGTACTACCTGTACCCTGTATGAAGAAGCCGCCATTTGCCACACTAGACATATTCCACAAGCCAGGGACATTAGCCGTTACCGTTCCATAAGCCAAATTCTCTGGTAAATAGGTTGAAACACTAGTCCAGTCATTTCCCTTTTCATCTGTTTCTTCATTCTTTATTGATTTCTCATAAAGATAATTGTGATTGAAGTTCAGTGCGGTAAACATGAAATTACCTGCATATTGTGTAGTAACAGAATTATTTCTCAATACATTCTCTATACACATCGAGTCAAAATAATACTTAGGTTGGTTTGTTGCAGAAGCTCCGGCAGTAGAAGGGTTTTTACGCTCATCAGCATTATACGCCACAGCAACCACCAGATTCTTACCAATCATATTCTTCACATCTAGCTCTACTTTCAACGCCTCAACCACGTTAAGCGCAAGATTGTCATAATCTGTATGATCCCTCACCGGAATCCATTTACCATTCTTATAGAAATCAGCCACTAAAGTGGAATCCGCGTCAAAATCAGTTTTTGACAATCCCGGAAAACCTTCCTGACCTAAAGCTGCGTCTGTAAATGTATAGAACACATCAATTGTATTGTTATATCTTTCATCGGAATACGATGCACCTTCCTGATAGATATTAAACTTCAGCTTCGATGATAAAATATCTTCCACTTGAGTCTCATACCTGTCTTTATATGTATATTGATGACCTGTCTCTCCACTATAAAAAGTAACGAAATCAGGTTCTCCGTTTATATTGAACACCACAGGTTCACCCCTATTCACTGTAACCGTCAGTCCGTCCACAGTAACATTGGCACCAGGTGTAACACTTACACTAACGTCCTCAAGTCCCTTAGTCATTTCCTTGTTGCATGAAGTCATGACCAATGCTGAAATTAGAATTGTATATATGCTATATGTTTTCATTTAATATAGGTTTTATTCTTTATCAATAAATTACCATCCCGGATTATTATCAGTGATTGCCTTGTTTACGGCAGTCTCTGCATCAGGTATCGGATAATAATTATACGTATCCGAAATATTGAAATAAGTATATACGTTTGTTGGTCCTTGATTCCACTCACCTCCCGCACGCGCAGAGTTGTAAAGAGCGTTCATGTTTTCAACATATTCTCCCCAACGTATCAGGTCGAAACGGCGGGTATATTCGAAACACAATTCACGTCCTCTTTCATCCTTTACCATCTGCCGGAAGCTGATCTTGTCAAGCGAGCCTTCCTCCACCTTGTCTGCCCCGGCACGTTCTCTTACTTCGTTAAGATAAGCGTATGCATTTGTAGGACCGTTCAATTCATTCTCGGCTTCTGCAATCATAAGTAGTACATCCGAATATCTCAAGATAGGGAAATTAATGGCTGTATTATTCTTGTCTTTCTTGTCAGCTTCGTATTCACGACGGTATTTTGCGCACGCACGGGCTATGTTATTGGTAAATACTCCATTATAATCGTAGTCGCCATCCTTAGGTTCATCAGTATTCTTATCCCAATTAACATTTCCATAAGAGAAAGACCTGCCATTATCATGTGCAAGGAAAGCATCTCTGAAACCAAGTTCATAGAATTTTCGTCCAGTCACTCCGGTATTTTTTCCGTCCTTTTCCATATAAATGAAAGGAGCAATATTCCAAAGGAATCGCGCATCCTTCATCTTAGTCAGATATGTCTGCCATATCGGGTCAGCTTCATCCTTCTTATCATATATTGCCTGTGTGAATTTAACTTCCATAGACATCAGGTTTTGTGTACTGGGAGCATTTGTGCAATACAATCTATACAACTTAGGAGTTGCAAAAATAAATTCATATGAATAACCCGGATCCGCAGAGCCAACAACATTCGATTTAGAAGACATGTCAGGAGCAGCAAGACCTATAATGTTACCGATTCTACCTTCAGCTTTCACGTCTGTTGTATTGTTACCAGAAAATTCCACTTCCCAGATACTTTCATTGGCCTTAGTATTGTATCTGTCAGAACACAAATCTATAAAGTAATCCCAATAATCCGGAGCCAGATCATGCCCTCCTTTAGTTTCAACCAGTTTTGCATATTTCAAAGCTTCCTCATAATAAGTCTTGTTTTCTTCCTCTGTTGCAGGTCTATTATCACGATGAAACTCACCGGCACGGAAAAGATATATTCTAGCCAACATTCCCCATGCCGCAGATTTAGAGATTCTACCAGGTTTATATCCAAGTTCTTTTGCAGAAAGAAGTCCGCCAGTTTCATCGTCAGAAACTTCTGCCATCTCCTTCACTATGAAATTATAAATTTCCTGTTTATCTGTACGGGGTATATCAAGCCCTATTACATCTTTTGTTGATTCTGTTTTGAATGGTACATCACCCCAACACTGAACAAGATTAAAATAGTAAAATGCCCTAAGAAATCTGACCTCAGATATATACTGAGCTTTCAGTTTTGCATCTATATCTGCCACTCTGTCAATATTCTCAAGGAAAATATTCGCACGATTTATTCCTGAATACAGAGTGTACCAAAACCCAGTCACTGCAGCATCACTCACAGTAGCATTATTACATACCAAGCCTCTAGTGGCAGGAGCACGTCCCGAACCTCCATAATGCGCAAGGTCATCACCTGCGTTAAGATACATATAGTCAGCCCCATAGAAAGACGACTGTCCTAATATGGCATAAATACCGGTAACAAAAGATGTTGCCTCATCCGCCGTATTGAAATAAGTATCTATAGTCACCTTATACGGCTCTTTGTCCAAAAAATTGCATGATACGGACAAACTTCCAAGAGCCAATGTAAAAAGTGTATATTTTAGTATTTTCATAAACTTCTTTTATTTTATCTGTTTTACTGTATTTTTAGAATCCCAAATTCACACCAAAACTGATTGTATATGATCTCGGATATGATGAGAAGTCCAATCCAGGTGTCAAGGCACTGTTACGTACTGATACTTCAGGATCGTAGCCCGAATAACTTGTCAATGTCCACAAGTTCTGTCCAGCTAAATATAGGCGGACATTACTCAATCCAGCCTTGGCAATCATAGCTTTTGGGAATGTATATCCCAAAGTAAGAGTCTTAAGTCTTAGGAACGAGCCATCCTCCACTATTCTTGATGAGATCACTCTGTTCGAACTTGAAGTTGTAGCAGCCGGGATATCACTGTCCGGATTTTCCGGAGTCCAACGGTCAGCATAACTTGCATATTGGTTCAGCTCGCGTGCCCTATTGTTTGAGCTTTCAAAGAACAGACGATTGGCATTCATAATATCGTTGCCATACGACCACTGGAAGAATATACTCAAGTCAAAACCTTTATATGTAAAATTATTCGTAAAACCACCGGTATGTATAGGAAGTCCGCGTCCTATTATAGTACGGTCGTTTGAATCAATAGTTCCATCCCCATTCAAGTCCTTATATTTAGGCATACCCGGTTGAGTATTGTTCTCTGTAGAGAAATGAGGTATTCCGTTCTTCAGAGTATAAGTTTCACCGGACTTGTTGAAGTCATCATATTTGTAAGTTCCTTCATACACATATCCGTACATCATACCCATAGGCAATCCAACCTTTGCTATATAACTTGTCTGCGAATTATAATCCTGGTCGAATGTAGCCGCTGTCAACAGGCTTGTCTGATTTTCCGCCAATTCCAATACTTCATTCTTATTGAACGCAATATTGAAATCAGTTGTCCACGTAAAATTCTTGGTAGTAATATTCTTAGTACTCAAGCTCAATTCCAAACCATCATTCTTCACCTTTCCGATATTCTTTGTTGCACTATAGAAACCAGACGACAAAGGCACAGAGGCATTGAGCAGAAGATCACGTGTGACCTTACGATAAACATCTGCGGTAAAGTTGATTCTTTCTCTGAAGAAGCTCAAGTCTATACCCACATTCCACTGTTCTGTAGTTTCCCATTTAAGGTTATCATTACCTATAGCTATAGGCACTGTTCCCACTGTAGTATTATCACCATTAATAGGATATACGCCACTAGGGACACTACCGTTTGAAATATAATCACCTAACTTTGATTTCAATGCCTGCATCAATGCATAATAATCATATTCACCAATACGGTTATTACCGGTCAATCCCCAACTGGCACGCAACTTACCGGAGTCAAGCACCTTTCCAAGAGGTTTCATAAAATCCTCTTCCATAAAGTTCCATGCCAAAGAAGCAGAAGGGAAATAGCCGTATCTGTTACCTTTACTGAATTTAGAAGAACCGTCGGCACGGAATGAAGCGGTAGCATAATATTTTGACTTGTAATTATAGTTCAATCGTCCCAAATAAGACATCATTGACCATGAAGTCTTGTACGAATTAGTTGTATTAGCCTGTCCCTCGTACATACCTGCCATACCCAATGATTCATTTGGAATATGTGTAGTACGGAAAGAATAATACTCATAATCTGAATTCTGGAAAGTAACACCAACTAAAGCATTGAAAAAATGCTTTCTTTTAATATTTGTCTGATATGTCAACGTATTTTCATTCAACCATGTAAGGCGTTCATTACGTATCACCTGTGCATTTACTTTATCAGTTGATGTCGGGCCACCATAACGAGTCTTGGAATTGTTAAACTGGTCATTCTTACGCGAGTCGTAAGTATAACCGCCTGAAACCTTCAGTTTCAGTCCTTTCATTATCTCATAAGCCACATAACCGTTTATCTGCAGATTGTTGATATAATTTTTCCTATATTCATTTTTCAAAGATAATATAGGGTTGAAACGGTAGTCATTACTATTATCTACGGCATCATCCATTACATTATCCATCAATGAGCTAAGAGGTTTGTTAGGGAATGTAACAGGTCTGTAACCCCACACACTATAGAACAAGTTATTCATACCACTATATGAATTTTCTGAAGGTGTCGAGCCAGTCTGTATGCTTCTGGAATAGTTAGTAGTAAGACTGATATCCAGTTTATCTCGCTTTACCACAGTATTTGCTCTCATCTGAAAACGCTCAAATCCGGTATTCAACAGCACACCCTGTTGGTCATAATATGAAGTAGAGGCATTATATCTCACCCCCTCTGTTCCTCCGGTCAGACGAAGACTATGATTATGCTGGAATGCAGTACGGAAAATTTCATCCTGCCAGTTATACTGTTCTATATTCTTATAATCGTCAAGCGTCCATTGCTTTCCTTCATACATCATCAGATAACCTCCATTCTCGGATGTCACCTGTGTAGGATACATTTCAGCCTGTAATTTAACAAACTCGTATGCATCCATCATCGGAATTTTACGTGAAGCGTTATGCATAGTCACACTTCCATCGTATGTAATCTGCGGTTTTCCTATTGTACCCTTTTTAGTTGTAATTATAACTACACCATTCGCTCCACGTGCACCATAAATAGCCGTTGCCGAAGCATCCTTCAATATATCAAGCGATTCAATATCCGAAGGATTTATTGTACTCGCCATTGCTGCATCTTCAACTGGGAATCCGTCTATGACATACAGAGGCGAGTTATCCTGTGTCAAAGAGTTATTACCACGAATCACAATATTCATATTTCCACCAGGAGTACCTTCAGATGATGTTACGTTCACCCCGGCTACGCGTCCTCCAAGAGTCTGATCAAAAGAACCAACCGGCGTATTAAGCAAATCATTCATATCAGCTTTAGCAACCGATCCGGTCAAGTCTTTTTTCTTCACCTCCTGGTAACCAACAACTACAACTTCCTCCAAAACCTCCGCGTCTTCTTTAAGCACTATAGACATTGGTTTAGTAACATCCACTTTGATTTCAAGTGTCTGATAACCAATATAAGAAACTACTATCACGGCATTTGCATCCGGCACACTTAATGAGAACTTTCCCTCCATGTCTGTTATAGTTCCTTGATTAGTTCCTTTTACCAGAATACTCGCTCCGATGACCTCCAATCCGGTATCATCGATCACCGTACCTCTGACAAGACTTTGCGCCACCGCTCCGGTGACTGCAACTAAGGTTAACAGCAATACACTGAAAGCCCTCTTCCATTTTAAAAATTCTTGGAATCCAGTTTTCATAAAATAAAATTACATTAAGTTTATTTTCAAGGTTTATTTCTGCAAATATATTAAAAACTAACTTCTAATATTTGATAAAATAATTCATGATTAGTACAAAATAATACAAACAATCTTATAAATAACGTCACATAGGTATATTTTTTTATTAAATATTATCGGATACACATATTTAATATATAACAATATAGTTTTACACAAAAAACTTCGCCTTTCCAGCCCTTTATTCGATTTTTATCATAATTGGGTGCAAGTTAATAAAGTTTTTTCAAATATACTAATATTTTATACACGAAATAAAGTAAATGATTGCTACTATATAAACATGACTGAATATATTTTGAGGATGATTATACTCAAAATATATTTTAAGAGTAAATATATAGCCCCAAAAGTAAGTATTTCTTAAAAATGTACTATTATTGCACTAATTTTGAATTATTTGTGTATATAAAAATACATTTTTTATTATTATATTTGCAATTGGAACGAAATATAATATTTAGAAAAGTTCGCGTAGTACTTTGTTATTTTTGTTTCATACAATGAACAAAATCATTAGAAATCTAATCTTAATTAATATGATAAATAAACTTTTTTATTTTTTCATTCTTGTGTTTTTCACAGCGTCACTGTCTTCATGTAAAAAAGAAGATAGTTCCAGTAATATTTATGACAAAGCATATCCGGTCATAATAACAGCAAGAAGTCTTGGTTTCGAAACAGACCAGGCACCGGAATCATATCTAAAGGGTGAAAGCCTAGGTGTTTCAATGCTAGAAAACGGCACCGATAATGTTGTGACTCCTTATACTAATATCAGATATATATCTGATGGTGTAGGATCCTACTTAAATGCGGCAAACAACGATTCTACTATATACTTGCCTAGTACCGGAGAAAGTATGGACTTGGCTACATATTTCCCTAAAGTAAATGAAATCACAACAGATGTAGCTATTGACCTTACTGCCAATCAGGAATTCGGAGCAAAACTTCAATTCGGCAGAATAAACGGTCTAAACAAAGAAAACAGAAAAGCCGAGCTGAAAATGAAAAATGCCCTTTCATTGATAACAATGGATATTGACCCATCCGCATTTGCAGATAATACCGATATTAATGCCACTATTCAGGAAACACCGATAAAAGGGAATATGAATATATATAATGGTAAATTCACAGCAACAGAATTTGGCCAATTAACTATGGCTAGCGGCAGTTCATTGTCCAGAGCCACCAATACCGTAAGATTTTATACACTTGTCTTCCCTGTAATTATAAATACCCAGGGAAGTGAAGGAAGCACGGACAATAATATACAGGCTGACAACATAACAATAGTCATCAAAATCACTAAGACAAACGAAGCTGGAGAAACAGAAACAAAAGAAATCCCTGTAAGCCTTGCCAATCATATATCAGCAATTGAAAGTGCCACAAATACTAATTTCAGTATTACAATAAATGAAAACGGCGAACCTGATATCAAGGTTACAAACACCAACTTCACTATTGATGACTGGATAAACAACGGAGGCGGAATTGAAGTTGACGGTAATGAAAGTATAAAATAAATAACGGCCTTTAAAAACACTATAATCTCATGAAAAAAATTTATAAGACTCTGATATTAGCCTTGATAGGTGTCAATTGTTTCACTTCCTGCAATAAGGATATTGAAGGAGAATATAACAATGACTCCAATAAGGAGAATATAATAAACTTTACAACAGGGATTAACAGCTTGTCACGTACAAGTATTGCAGACGGCAATTTGACTACTTCATTTACAGCCAATGACTCAATAGGTATATTCGTATATGAAGGAGATAATATAATTGCAAAAAATGTGAAATACGTTTATAACGGAAGCAGCTGGACTTCAGAAAATCCATTAACAGCAAAAGATGGTGTTCAATACAAGTACTACGCGTACTATCCTTACAGAAATGGAGTGGCAGACATCACAGCCATTAGTGTAAACGTAAGTGAAGACCAGACAGCAGGCATCAGTAATGAAGATTTCCTTACTGCAAGAAATGAAACTTCAGCAGCCGGAGCTGAAAACATTTCGCTTAACTTCTCACACTCATTGAGCATGATACAAGTTGGTATAAAAGACGGTGTAACAGCTGATGCCAACGCAACTATTACACTTGAAAACATTTTACCAGCTGTAACCGTAAATGCAAAAACAGGAGAGATTTCAGCTGCAAGCGGAGAAACTGTTTCTATTAAGATGAAGAAATCAGAACAAAGAATGGAATACAGGGCCATTATTCCGGCACAGGTCATAGTGGCAGGCTCTAGATTTATGTCAATAACAGCAGACGGAAAAACATACGATGTAAATGCTCCCTCAGAAATATCTCTTAATAAAGGTCAGGCTCTACAAATAACTGTAAACAGCCTTGTTCCGCTGCCTGAAGGAGAACAGATCACTATAGGTGGAGCAATCAACGATTGGGGCAACGGAGAAAACCCGGGAGATAGTGAAGTTACAGAAATACCATTGATAAAAGCTATTGGAACAGAACTTCCGGAAGTAATTGCCGACACTAGAAACTTCACAGAAGAGTCTTGGTTCAAGATGGTTCAAAGTGATGCCGAAAGAGCAAGATCCGCTTTTGAGATTGTGGAAGATAACGCCACAACCTGGGGCAAAGCCGTTAAAATGACATACAATGTAAATAATGAGGAAATAAACAACAGTTGGTACAAGGCTACTATAGGATATAACCACGCAGAGCCTATGTACGTTACAGACGATACATATATTTATAAAGTCACTGCCAAAGTCAAAGCAGATGTTTGTGATGGAGGTTCTACAGTTTCTACACTAGTGTTCACATGCAAAGCTAAAAGCAGTGAGAGATATACTTATTCATTTGCTGCAAGTACCAAACCTGACACATTCACCGCAACTACAGTAAGCAAGAAGCCGGCCAGCGCAGGGACATGGGAAGAATTTTTCTTCTACATAAACTTCAAGCAGTTAAGTTCAACTGTCGGTAGCGGAATAAATGGAACGGATGATAAAAAATTCTTTGTTGATGCCACACCGGAAGATTATAGCGGATTTGATTTAAGGGTTTATACCAACAATTCCAGCCTGCAACCGGTGATATACATCAGCGACTTAAAAATTGAACAATATTAGAACGAATAAATATTAAACTGTTATGACCGGTAAAATATTAAATAAGATATTCATTTCAGCTGTAGCGATGTCCGCTATGACTGCATGCAACAAGGATCTTAACGAACATCCGTCAGATAACGGATACGTTAATTTCTCAATGGGAATCGTCACAACACAGTCGTCAAGAACTTCAATGGCTGACGACAGCCACACTGCAGCATTCACAGCAAACGACGCTGTAGGTATATTCGTAAAAGACGTAGCTTCATACTCTAACATCAAATATACCACTACAGACGGAACATCCTGGAGCGGAGCCGCGATAAAAATTCCTGAAGGAGCGGAATACACTTATTATGCATACTATCCATACATGGAAAATGCGACAACATATATAAATTATTCTGTTTCTACAAATCAGGAAACTGAAGGATTTATAAAGAACGATTTTCTGTACAGCACAGCTACAAGCAGCGAAAACAACGTTTCTTTATCATATAATCATGCTTTATCATTGGTTGAAGTAGAACTGGTGGATTTCGGTGTTACCGAAGGCGCAACTGTAGAAATGCTGGATATTGCAACAGACGCCACTATTGACCTGACCGCACAAAGCATAACAACAGGAACTAGCAAAGCCAATATCACAATGGATGCACTGACAACCCCATTAAAATATCGTGCCATTATTCCTGCACAGACAATTGCCGCTTCTACTCCTGTATTCAAGATAACTGCTGCCGGAAAGACTTATCATGCTCAGTATTCAGGAGAAATAAAATTTGAACAGGGAAAATATCTGTCATTGACAATAACATTGAATGAAAATGGAGAGCCTGAAATAACCATCAATCTAGAGTCTGACATAAATGATTGGACAGAAGGTACTGAAAACGATGGAAACTCATCAGTAGAAGAGGTTATTGTTCCTCTGATATTGCCACTGGGCGACCAGCTTACGGAAGTAATCAAGAACTTTGATTTGGGTTCCGACACATGGGTGAAATACATTGACAAGACAGACTACAATACTGTGGCGGCATTCGAAATACAGAAAGACGAAACCACCGAATGGGGTAAATACGCGTCATTGCAATATACGTCAATTTTCGGTGATGCGCTTTCCGCTAACAGTTTTTACAAGGCTGCCCTTTCATATTATCATGCCTCACCATTGGATATGTCGAAGACAACAATATACAAGTTGTCAATGAAATTAAAGACGGAACTAAGCCAATCGGCTACTGCAGATGGTGAGCTTGCGCCAAACGGAGCCTCAAAGATTGTGATAACTTGTAGAAATGCTGATAACTCTTCGTCATTTGCAGCATCCGCTAGTCAAACCTTTACTGCAACATCTGTAGGCAAGACTCCAACAGATAATCAATGGTTAGATTTTACTATTTATATAAATTTCTCCCAAAAGAGCAAGACTGTTGGAACTGTTATCACCGATACGACTAACGAAAAATACGATGAAAAAAATGATTGGAAAAATACGACTTCGGACGATTACTCAAAATTTGACTTGAGATTCTATACAAACAATAATGCTTCTGAAACGGTTCAGAAAGTTGTTTCAAAGATTTATATATCAGATTTGGTTATGGAACCATACATATCCGAATAATAAAACAAGACCTTTTTACTAAATATAAAACTTAATTTGTCTAATTTACTAATTAATACTGAGATGACTACAAACTTTAGACTTTTGGCTATGGCAGCCGTAGCGATGCTGGCCATGAATTCCTGCGTAAAGGAAGAGAATTTAAACAACGGTGAGAATAAAGGCACACCGGTGGAATTTGAAATGGGAGTAAATTCTGTATCAAGAACAGAAACTCCGGACGGTGGATACGCTACTACATTTGTAGCTGGTGACGAAGTTGGTATATTTGTTTATAACGGTGAAACTCCTGTTGTAAAAAATGCTTACTACAAACTGAGCGCAGACGGAAAATGGGAAGCGCAAGGCGAGGCTATCACTGCTGAAGAAGGTGTTTCATATAGCTATTATGCATACTATCCTTACAATGCAGAAGCAACTGACGCAACTTCTGTTAGCCTGACTGTAGCTGGCGACCAGACTACAGGTTATACAGGAAGCGACGCCTTAATGGCTAAATCTGAAAATGTTGCAGCCGGAACAACAACTGTTCCATTGCAATATTCACATGCATTTGCTTTGGTTCAGGTTTCTTTAAAAGGTGATTTGGCTGCTAAAAATGCTACTGTAACTTTGCAGAATGTATATCCTACTGCTGCGCTTAACCTTAGAACTGCAACTGTTGGTGAAGCAGCAGGTGGATTAGGTACAGTAGCTATGAAGGCTTGTTCAACCAACGGTGAATCAGCACCTTTTAATTATCGTGCTATCGTACCGGCACAAACTATTACTGCAAACAAGGGTATATTGACAACATTTTCAAACGGTAAGAACTACAAGTTCACTTACAATGCTGATGTTCCATACGAAAGTGGAAAATTGCGTCAGTTCGATGTAACTTTAGGAACTGCACCTGGTGAAACAACTATTGAAATAGGCAAAGGAACAATCGCAAATTGGGAAGATGGTAGTACTGTTGAAGGAGGAGAAGGTAGCACAGAAGTGATAGTACCAACATATATTTATCCTTTAGGTGAGACTTTAGCTGATGTTATAGCTGCCCCAAGTTTCGAAGAAGATACTTGGTTTGGATTAAAAAGAGCAGAAAATGAACCAGGTGATATTACATATACTATTGAAGATGATGCAACAACGACTTGGGGCAAAGCAGCCAAGCTTTCATATACTTCTACATGGAATGCTGAAACTAAAAAAGCTGTCAACAACAGTTGGTACTTAGGGACTTTAGGATACTACCATTGCTCTGCAGATGCACCTATCAATGGAGGTATTTACAAAGTAACTTTAAAAGTTAAGGGAAGCTCAAATGGTACAGGAACCGTTTCTAAACTTGTATTTACTTGTAGAAATGCAGACAATAGCAGTTCATTTGGAGCAGCTACAAACCAGAATTTCTTGGCAACAACAGTATCTGTTACACCAGGTGCTGCAGATACATGGCAAGATTACACATTCTACATTAATTTCGACAAAAAAAGTACTGCTGTAGGAACTGTACCAACTAATGGAATTGAGGAGGGTGGAAACAACTATGAAAAACGATGGATTGATTCAAGTGCATCTGACTACTCTAAATTTGATTTACGTATATATACAAACGATGCTGCAACAGCAGATGTACAATCAAACACAGCCACAATCTACATCTCAGACGTAAAGATGGAACCTTACGTAGCAGAATAATCTAATATAAAAGATATCTCCAAAAGAGGATGAGCCCCATAGCTCATCCTCTTTTTTTCGTTCATACCCCAAACACTTTGAAAAACAAAATCTTATACTTACATTTGCAAAAACCTAAATTTTGCAATTATGGGGAATTATATCAGATTCGAGTGGGCAATGAAACGCCTGCTTAGGGACAAGGCTAACTTTCAGGTACTGGAAGGACTGCTCACTACCCTACTGAACGAAAAAATAA
>OGCN01000250.1_pt1 | contig 94651 bp, 77 predicted proteins | sample 1570181 | NCBI WGS metagenome assembly OGCN01 (sample SAMEA4370584, study PRJEB24528) | human gut metagenome | reverse complement strand
GCAAAAAAGCCATTAACCCCGTCCCCTTTGGCTCCCCCGGCCCCTTTGGTTCTCCGGCCTTCTCTCGCTCTCTAAATCAAATGTGTACTTTCTAATTTCTCCATAAAAGCATCATTTAACTTGATGATCGGATTTCTCAATACCAATCCAAAGAACAAAGAAATAATCAGGAAAATTCCTAAAATTCCTATTTGTATCCAATAAGTTGAACCATACATTCCGGCGACGCATTCGCGCATAGCAGTCATACTGTGTACAAATGGCAGCAATGGATATACAGCCCTAAAGAATGGAGGAGCAGTCTCAATCGGGAAGGTTCCACCGGAACCTGCAACCTGTACTACGAGTAAGACTACGCAGATTGCTTTGCCGATGTCCCCGAAGGAGACGGTCAGCGTGTAAATGATATTTACATATACGATACTGCTAAACCATCCTGCCAGTAAAAATAGAAATGGATGCTCACATTGAATCTGTAAATAATACAAATCACCAAGGCAGATTAAGGTAGTTTGTAAAAGTCCTACAATCAGGAAAATCGGATAGCGGCCAAGATAAACCTGATATGGTTTTAGGTTTTTGAGTCCGGCGGTCGAAGAAGCCGAAACAGTTACTTTTAAGATGGCAACCAGTACAATACCTCCTACCCAGATGGAGAGGACAGAATAGAATGGTGCCATTGCTGAACCATAATTTGCCACAGGATAAATTTCATGTGTTTTTAATGTAACAGGAGAAGATAAAAAGCTGGCAATTGTTTCACTGTTTCCAGATAAAATCTGTTGTAGCTGTTTGTAATCCCCGCTGCTTTTGATTTTCTTCAACTGGTCAATCGTTGTGTTCATCCTTTTTGACGTCTTGTCAATCAGTGCTGAGGTGTCTGACAATGTAGTCTGAATCTTTGCAAGATCAGAAGAGGCAGAACCTGACAGCTTATGGATATTGTCCGCTGTTGTATCCAATTGTGTAAATAAAGTAGAAATGGTTGAGCTTGTCGTTCCAAGAGAATCAAACAGAGTATTCAAACTATTTTCCACATTATTTTCGTAGTCATTTTTTATGGAAACAAGGCTGTTGCTGCTTGTTTGGATCAGTTGATCCAGCTCAGCCTTTGCGGCGGCAATGTTAGCCGGTGAATTCTGTATATCCTGTGCAGACTGGTATAACTTGTTCTGCAAATTTTGCTGAGTTGCAACAGCACTGTTCAAACGACGGATAATAGAATCCAGTTCGTCTGCAATACCACTCGGTAGTTCATCGGGAAGCGTATTTTTCAAATCAGAGAATGCCTGGCTAAGTGTCTGATACCCATTGATGATCGGAGTAATTTTATCTCCCAGGCCATTTAACGTATTAGCAAGCGTTTCTGCACTTCCTGATTGTGATGCAAATGCATCGTCAATAATAGAAGAGAGCTGTGTGTAAAAGCTCTGGCTTCCGGAAATTGCAGCGTTAATTCCATCGGTTGCGCCACTGATAGATGTTTTTACGTCGGAAAATGAATTTTTCGTATTTTTCAAAGAAGCAAGGTTGCTGTCCGAATGCGTTTTTGACTCAGTTAAAAATTCTGAGGTTGTGTCCAGCATATTCTTGGCAGAACCGGTCAGGTTTGAAAAGGACTGGATTGTACCGGACGCAGCAGTCAAATCATTTGAAATAGCGCTCAGGTTATTTAAAAGGTTATTAAGAATCACATCAGCTCCACTTTCATCTGCCATATCAGATACAGACTGAAGTGCTACAAGTGCAGTTTCGGATATCGTTTCTATAAATACGGAATTAACCTGTTTTTGGATTGCACTCGCTCCCTTGTCGGTAATCTTCGGTGCAATCGCATTTTCCTTCGCATTATAATAGTAAGTGATTTTTGGGTTTTCGATATCACTTGAGAAAATGCTCATCATATCTTTACTGAAATTTTCAGGAATGATAACAGCGGCATAGTACTTTCCGGATTTTACACCCTTCGTTGCTTTATCCTTTGTAGTAAACACCCAGTCTAATTGCGTATTTTCACGAAGAGCAGAAAGAACATTGTCACCAATGTTGATATTCAGAGGAATCAAATCCCCTTCATATCCCTCGTCCACGCTTGCAACAGCAACCTTTAAGCTACTTGTATTACCATAAGGGTCCCAGCTTGCAGCAATATTAAACCATGCATAAAGTGGCGGAACAATCGTGATTCCGAGGATGACCAGCAATGCGATTACATTTGTTTTAATCCGCACGATGTCACGTTTAAAAATTTCCAGGATATTTCTCATGATCGTTCATTTCCTTTCTTCAAAAGTTTTAATAATTCATCTTCAGATAATTTGGCAAGTTCTAATTGCTTCTGTGTTTTGTCGTGGATGTATTCCATAATAATCAAGTAAAATGCCAATACAACTACGGAAACAATCCACAAAATTAAAAATACAAGCTTAGATTCCAAACTGAACATCAGAATCAGAAAAACAAAAGCAAGTATAAAAATGCAATTGAATCCACGACGGATTCGTCTCGAATAAGTGCGTTCAAATTTTTCCGCCTTATCGGTCAATTCCTTGCGTGTAACTTCATTGTAGAGCATTGCTTTATAAATCATAGATACTTGCTGAGTGTTTCGTTCTGTACTGGAAGTCTCACACAACATCAAATCTGTAACAGCAAGTCTGCGGTCAAACAGGTAATTTAGGTTCATCAGCAGAGGACGAAGTCCAAGACCGATGAGAAATGCGATTCCAAGGAATACAAGCATGATCAATAAATTTCTACGATAGTTGTGAGCATACATTCCCGCAATAGCTTCACGCATTGCACTGATTCCATACGAAAATGAAAGGAGTGGATGCAGATTCTGGAAGAAAGCTGGCATCATCTCAATTGGATAAGTACCAGATGATCCTGGAATCTGCAAAATAACCAGAAGCACGCACAATGCCTTACCAATGTGTTTAAATGCAAGTGCCATTGCATAAATCAGACTGACATAAACAACGGAGCATACCATTCCGGCAAAAATAAAAGCGGCAGGTTCATTGCATTGGGCTTTAATAAGCCAGATATCACCGGCACATACGATGACACTCTGAATAAGTCCGATGATCAGAAATAGAAGAAAACGGCCAAAATAACACTGAGTTGCAGTTGCATTTGGAATTTTTTCATCAAAATCTACCTCTTGTTTGAAAATAGAAACCAGAATCAGTCCACCTACCCAAAGAGCCAGATTTGTGTAAAATGGTGTCATGGCAGAACCATAATTCTTTACATCATAGAGTACTTCTGTATCAACAGTTACCGGTGATGACATAAAAGTTGAAATACCATCTGCATCAATTCCTTTTAGAGAAAGAAACTGCTGATATGCACTGGAGCTTTGCAAGGCTTTTAAATCCGTTGTGAGGCTGGAAAGCTTATCATTTACTGTCTGAAGTGCAGTGCCGGTCGAGTCAAGGACAGAAGCACTGTCTTTTAAGCTGCTGTCGAGCTGTCCAAGGATGGATTTCAACTGAGTAATAGAAGGAGAAATTCCATTCATTGTGGCGGAAAGATTTCCACTTAATGTAGAAAATGTATCCAGTGACTGATTTAAAGTCGGCAGCAATGTCTGATTCATAGAGTTCTGGTAATCCCTCAAGGACTGTTTACTCTGCGATACAAGTGTGCTTAATTGTGTACGTGCAGTAGAAGCACCATTTAAAGCAGTTGTTATATTGTCATTTCCGGTTTTTAAAGAATTGACAAGTTCCTGCAATTTGGCATTTTGACTTTCTAAATCAGCAATCTTACTATTTAAAGCTGCGACAAGTTCTTCATTTGAAATATGAGCGGTCATCACTTTTAAATCGTTAATCACTTCATTATTCAAATCGACCAGGTTCTGGACAGAAGCAATACTGTTACTTATATTCCCATTAATCGTCTGCATATCATTTTCAATTGTTCCAAGCTTGTCAGAAGCAGAACCATAAATATTGCTCAACAATTGGTCTCCATCGGACAAGCTCTGAGAGAATGTCGAAGAAAATGTACCAATTGCACTGCGGCTGGTATTTAATACATCAGACGCACTGGAAAGTGTTTTCGCACCGGATAAAGCGGCTGTATTGACAGAATCCAAAGAGACTTGCGTGTCTGCGATAATCGAAGAACTGCTCTTTACCGTTTCCTGAAAATTCTTCAAAGTAGTCTGATAGTCATCCAGATTCTTTTGAATATCAGAAATGGAGCGAAGTGTCTCAGTATTCATATCACTCATATTACCGGATACTTTCGAGACAGACTTAATGATCAGATTCGAGATTGTTTCAGCGGCAACATTGGAAAAAGTATCATTGATTTCCTGCTGAATCGTACCGGCTCCGGTGTCTGTGATTTTTGGAGCAATCGCATTTTTCTTCTCATTTACATAATAATCTAAAACCGGGTTCTGAGGCTTACCACTGATAATGCTTAGAAGAGATTCGCTGAAATCTTCAGGAATCACAATAGCAGCGTAATACTTTCCGGATTTTACCCCTTCAATAGCAGCATCTTCATCTACAAAAGTCCATCCAAGAGAATCATTTTTTTCTAATTGTTCAATAAGCGAAGCACCTGCATTAAGAGAAAGCTCATCTGAGCAGGCTCCGGTATCGTTGCTGGCAATTGCTACTTTAATCCCTTTTGTATTGCTGTATGGATCCATGTTAGCGGCAATGTTGAACCAGGCATAAAGCGATGGCAGAATACAGACGCCGATCACAACAAGCATAGCAACTGGATTGCGAAGCAAACGCTTGCAGTCACGTTTGAATATTTGAAGTGTTGTCTTCATCCTAAATAAAAATCCTCCTTTAATAACGAATATGTATAAAATCTCAATTTAACACCAGTATATCAGAAAGTAACAATGATTTCTATAAGCAAAAATGACGAATGGTCATTAATTTCTGAAGAGAATATTGTAAGGTTGTATAGTATATGAAAAATCTCAAATATAGAAGAAAGTAAATGAGAAAAATTATCATGGAATAGAATTGACAAGGATAGAAAGTTAGAATATACTAACCATATAGTTAGAAAAAACTAACATATGATAATTGAAGGTAACACGAAAATAGAAAATGCAAGATTATAATAATCAGAAACAGGAGGAAAATAATGAGCGTAGTAATTGTCGGAGGGCACGACAGAATGGTAGCCCAGTATAAAAAAATATGCAAAGCTTATAAATGTAAAGTAAAAGTGTTCACGCATATGAAGGCGGATTTTGATAAACAGATTGGATGTCCAGATCTTCTTGTATTATTTACAAACACAGTGTCACATAAGATGGTAAAGACAGCTTTGGATGAAATTGACAGTTCCAAAACAGATGTTGTGCGTTCGCATACAAGCAGCCAGAATGCATTGACAGAAATTTTGAAATCTTGCTGTGCATAAATAATGAAGTGAAAGGATTGCAGATATGAAGAAACGTAATATGGGAAACACTGCAAAAGGACTGGAGCAGTGCTTGATCATGCATTGTGCCCCTACACTGGCATCTCTTAAAACCGCAAATTTATTCACATGCAAATATACATGTATACAATCACTTGAAATGAGTATCATGTATTGGGAAAGAGAGATGAAAGAAAAAGGATTAAGTCTGTTTATATTACAAAAACAAGAAAACAGGGCGTTGATTTATGTCTGCCGCATGAAAAAGTTGCAACAAGATCTGGAAAAACCAGGAGTGATGAATTTGCTTCGAAAATATGGATATCAGGATACGGATCCGCATCATGCTATTTCTCATTTGATTGAACGTTTAGAAGAAAACAGAACATTCCCACATGAAATCGGATTATTCCTGGGATATCCATTGGATGATGTGATCGGCTTTATTGTTAATAAAGGAAAGAATTGTCATTGCATTGGATGCTGGAAGGTTTATTGCAATAAAGAAGAAGCAGAAAGAACATTTTGCAAATATAAAAAATGTACAGATGTATATAACCGGCTTTGGAGAAATGGAAGAAGCATACAGAAGCTCACAGTGGCTTAAAAAATCACTTGATATAAATGAAAATGGAGGAAATAAGAAATGAGTAAAACAGCAGTCGTATTTTGGAGTGGAACAGGAAATACAGAGGAAATGGCAAATGCAGTTCTGGAAGGAATGAAAGAAAATGGAGCAGACGCTTCTATCTATTCAGCAGATGCATTTCAGGCAGGAGATGTAGAGGGTTACGATGCAATTGCCTTTGGATGCCCGGCAATGGGTGCAGAAGTTTTGGAGGAAGATGAATTCCAGCCACTGTTTGACGAGTGCAAATCAGCACTGGCAGGAAAGAAGGTTGCATTGTTCGGTTCTTATGGATGGGGCGATGGAGAATGGATGAGAAACTGGGAAGATGATTGCAGGGAGGCAGGAATAGAACTTGCCTGCGACAGTGTTGTATGCAATGATGCACCAGATGAGGATGCAATTACAGCTTGCAAGGAGTTGGGAGCGGCACTTGCATAAGCGCAAAAAATGAATTTATTATTATAAATGATAGCGAATCTCATTTGCAAGCGGCTTATTGGATAAAATTTCTCAATAAGATAGAATTGGCTTGAAACAAGAAAAATAATGGATATATAATTTGTCCATAAAAAAACAGAGGAGGAATTTTATCATGTCAAATTATTTGAAATGTTTAAAGAAAGTAAATGGTAAATCAACAGGAATTTTTGCAGCAGGTGTGTTATTCGGAACAGCAGGTATCAAGATACTTGCAAGTAAGGATGCGAAAAAGCTTTACACAAACTGTACAGCAGCGATTCTTCGTGCAAAGTCTTGTGTGATGAAAACAGCCACAACAATTCAGGAAAATGCAGAAGATATTTATGCAGAAGCACAGCAGATCAATGAAGAACGTGCAGTAGCAGAAGAAGTTGTGACAGATGTAGAAGAGGCAGATGTAGAAGAGGCAGATGCCAAAGAAACAGATGTTGAAGAAAACTTTAAAGAAACAGAAACCGAAGAAGCATAATAGATATAACCTATAAAGCAAACAAAAACCAGAACACCTGCAGTTTTATCTGCAGGTGTTTTCGGAAAGAAGGATTTACATGAAGTTTAAAATTAAACATGATATACAAGGAAGATTACGTGTGCAGTTTGTTCAGAGTCGAATGACCTTTGAGCAGGCAGACGAAATACAATATTATATGGAACAAAATATGCAGATTACATCTGTGAAAGTGCAGGAACGTACGCAATGCGTAACAATTTGCTATAAAGGAGACAGAGAAAGCGTAATTGAAAGCCTGAAAGCATTTCACTATGGAGAGGTGACACTTCCGGAAACCTATCTGAAAAATTCAGGACGAGAATTGAACAGTGAATACTGGGAGAAACTGGTTACTTCGGTAGTGCTTCATTATGGAAATAAACTATTTCTGCCGTTTCCGGTTCGTGCAGTGCTTACAACTGCAAAATCAGTGAAATACATATGGCATGGAATCTGTACACTTGCAAAAGGTAAAATTGAAGTTCCGGTGTTAGATGCAACATCTATCGGAGTTTCTATTTTCAGACAAGATTTCGGCACTGCAGGTTCCATTATGTTCTTGCTTGGAATTGGTGAAATACTGGAAGAGTGGACACATAAAAAATCAGTCGACGATCTTGCACGCAGCATGTCTTTACATATCAGTAAAGTATGGCTTGTAACTGAAGACCAGGAAGTGCTTGTTTCAACTTCGGATATCAAAGCAGGAGATTTGGTAAGAGTACATATGGGAAATGTAATTCCTTTTGATGGAACAATCGTTTCCGGAGAAGGAATGGTAAATCAGGCTTCCATGACAGGAGAATCCGTTCCGGTTGCGAAGACGACGGATGCAAGTGTCTTTGCAGGAACTGTATTGGAAGAAGGAGAACTTACGATCCGAGTAAAACAAAGCAATGGAAACAGCAAATTTGACCAGATTGTTTCCATGATTGAAGAGTCAGAAAAGCTGAAATCTTCTCTGGAAGGAAAAGCAGAGCATCTTGCAGACAAGCTTGTCCCATATACACTTCTTGGAACAGGAATTACGTATTTGTGTACGAAAAATGTAACAAAGGCATTATCTGTATTGATGGTAGATTTTTCGTGCGCATTGAAACTTGCAATGCCGATTTCCGTATTGTCAGCGATTAAAGAAGCAAGTACCTACAATATTACTGTAAAAGGTGGAAAATATCTTGAGGCAATGTCAGAAGCAGATACGATTGTATTTGATAAAACAGGAACATTGACAAAAGCACAGCCTACAGTAGTAGATGTCGTATCATTTAATGATATGGGCAGTGATGAACTTCTAAGAATTGCAGCATGTCTGGAGGAACATTTCCCACATTCCATGGCGAAAGCAGTTGTAACAGCGGCAAAAGAGAAAAATCTGGTACATGAAGAGCTACATTCCAAAGTAGAATATATTGTTGCTCATGGCATTTCGTCGACAATTGAAGGAAAATCCGTTATCATCGGAAGCTCACATTTTGTGTTTGAAGATGAAAAATGTACCATTCCGGAAGGAAAAGAGAAGCTCTATGAACAGCTCCCGGGAGAGTGCTCACACTTATATATGGCAATTAACCGTAAACTGGCAGCAGTTGTCTGTGTCGAAGACCCGCTTCGCGAAGAGGCACAAAGGGTGATTGCCGAACTTAAGAGTAAAGGAATCAAGGTCGTTATGATGACTGGAGACAGTGACCGCACAGCGAGGGTGATTGCTTCAAAAGTAGGCGTGGATGAGTATTTCTCCGAGGTGTTACCGGAGGATAAGGCAAGTTTTATAGAGAAAGAAAAGGCTGACGGAAGAAAAGTCATTATGATTGGTGACGGAATCAATGATTCACCGGCACTATCAGCTTCCGATATTGGAATTGCAATCAGCGACGGAGCAGAGATCGCGAGAGAAATTGCAGATGTTACGATTGGCGCAGATAATCTGGAAGAAATTGTTGTTCTGAAAAATCTAAGCGACAGACTGATGGAGCGAATCCATAATAACTACCGTTCCATTGTCGGAATCAATACTTGCCTGATAGCAGGTGGAGTTATGGGAATCTTTCCGCCTACAACGTCTGCATTATTGCACAATACATCGACCTTATTGATCAGTTTGCAAAGTATGAAAGATTTGCTGGATAAATAGGAAAGAGAGGAACATCTATGTATCTGGAACTGAATCAAGTAAAAAAATCATTTGGAAGCGGAGAAAACAAAACAGAAGTACTCAAAGGTATTTCGTGTGGGATTAAGAAAGGGGATATCTGTGTTTTACTTGGCCCGTCAGGGTCAGGTAAATCCACCTTGTTAAATATCATCGGTGGTATTGAAAATATCGATAGCGGTTCAATTCGAATCGGCGATGAACAGATGGAGAGCATGAATGAAAAGCAGTTGGCCCAGTATCGTCGAAAACATTTGGGCTATGTATTTCAGGCGTACAATCTGATTCCGAATCTGACCGTAAAGGAAAATATTGAGGTTGGCGCATATTTATCCAAAAATCCGCTGGAGCTAGATGGTTTGCTGAAAACACTGGGGCTATGGGAACATAAAGACAAAATTCCAAATCAGCTTTCAGGAGGACAGCAGCAGAGAACCGCAATTGGACGGGCTTTGATTAAGAATCCGGATATTTTGCTCTGCGATGAGCCAACAGGAGCATTGGATTATCAGACCTCTAAAGAAATTTTACAATTGATTGAAGATGTGAATCAAAAATTCGGAAATACGGTTATTCTTGTGACACACAATGATGCGATTCAGGGAATGGCAGACCAGGTCATCAAATTGCGTGACGGACAGATCCGCAAATGCATTTACAATGGACAGAAACAAGCTGTAGCAGAGTTGGAATGGTAAGGGGGGTGCTCGTATGAAAAATCCATTATCAAAACGATATCTGCGTGAGCTGAGGGCGGAATGGGGAAAATATCTGGCCCTCTTTTTGTTCTTTACGATCATCATAGGATTTTGTTCCGGTTTTCTTGTGGCAGACGGAAGTTGCAAATCAGCCTATGATAACAGCTTTGAAAAATATAATGTCGAGAATGGACATTTCGTATTAACTGATTCCATTTCAGATGGATTAAAAGAGGAATTGGAAGAAAAAGAAAATATTACGATTTATCCGATGTTCTATAAAGATAAAGAAATCGCAAAAGAACATACAATCCGTCTGTATAAGATGCGTGATGATGTAAATAAAGCAGACTTGATGGATGGAGAATATCCCAAAGCGGATGATGAAATCGTGATTGACCGTTTGTATGCAGAAAATAATGAGATTGCCATCGGCGATACCATGAAAATCGAAGGCAAAAAATACAAGGTTACAGGGGTGGTCGCATTATCAGATTACAGTGCATTATTTAAAAATAATACTGATATGATGTTTGATGCGAATAAATTTACAGTTGCGCTTGTAACAGAAAATGCGTTTGATAAATTTGGAGATGCCGGTCTTAAGAAATGCTATGCGTGGGTAAATGATGACGCAGCTTTATCTGACAAAGAGCAGGAGGATAAGGCAAATGATATCAAAGATATCATAAAGAAAGAAGCTGTCATGACAGATTTTGTTGCCCGTCAGGACAATCAGGCAATCACTTTCACAGGAGACGATATGGGCGGAGACCAGGTAATGGTACAGTGGCTGCTTTATATCGTAATCGTTATTCTGGCATTTATATTTGCGATTACGGCGAGAAGTACGATTGAGCAGGAATCTTCCGTAGTCGGAACCTTATTGGCGTCCGGTTATACGAGAGGCGAATTGGTGCGGCATTATATGACGCTGCCGGTGGTTGTTATGCTGGTCGCATCTGTTGTAGGAAATGTACTCGGGTATACATGGATGAAATATGTTGTGGCAGGGATGTATTACCATAGTTATTCGCTTCCGACATATACGACAATCTGGAATGCAGATGCTTTTATAGAAACGACAGTTATACCATTTATGTTACTTTTGGTTGTAAACTTCCTTGTAATCATGTCCATGATGACTTTGCCGCCATTACAATTTTTAAGACATGAGCTTAAGAGAAACAAGAAAAGAAGAGCAATCAGCCTTCCAAACTGGAAATTTATTACCCGATTCCGCATCCGTGTGATTCTGCAAAATAAAGCGGCTTATCTGACGTTGTTTGCGGGTATTTTCTTTGCAAGTGTTTTGATGTTGTTTGGAATGATGTTATCACCATTACTGACTCATTTTAAAGCAGAAGTACTCGATTCAAAAATTGCGAATTATCAGTATATTTTGAAAATGCCTTTGGAAACGGAGACATCAGGTGCTGAAAAATATGCAGTATCAGAGCTGAAAAACAGTAGTGACGAAGAGATTACGGTTTATGGAATCGAGGAGCATTCAAAATATTTGAAGAATTTGGATCTGAAAGAAGGAGAAGTCGTACTGTCAGACGGATATATGGAGAAATATGGTATCCGGATCGGAGATGAGATCAAGCTCCATGAAGAATACGGAGATAATAAATATACATTTAAGGTGAGCGGAAGTTATCATTATCCTGCTACAATGTGTATATTTTTATCAAAATCCACATTTTGCGATATATTTGACAAAGACCCGGATTATTTCAGTGGATATTTTACAGATAAAAAAATAGAAGATATCGATGATACCATGATTGCAACTACGATTACAGAACATGATCTGACAGTTATGGCGGATCAGCTTGAAGACTCTATGGGACAAATCTTTTCTATGATGAATGGATTTGCTTTGATGATTTATATTATCGTAATTTATTTGCTTGCAAAAACGATCATCGAGAAAAATGCAGCATCGATTTCAATGCTTAAGATTCTTGGATACTCCGACAGAGAGGCCGGAAATTTATACAGCCTTGCAACGGGTGTTGTTGTGGCGGTTTCTTTGATAATCGCGATACCACTCAGCGATAAAGCGATAAAAGTAATCTATTATCTTATGATGAAAGATTATTCAGGATGGCTGACGTATTATATAGCTCCTTGGATTTATCCGACAATGTTTGTGTTGGGAATGCTTTGTTATCTGGTTGTATATATAATCCAGTCGAAAAAAATCCGAAGAATCCCATTATCACAGGCATTAAAAAACGTTGAATGATACTCTTATAAATAGTTATAAGAAAATGTAACAGTCGGATTCATTGACATGCAAGTATAAATGGTGGTAGGTTATCTGTAGCGAAAGAACGGGAAATGCAGCTAAAGGTAAGACTCGATTATAATTCCTGTTTGTATTGCTATAATAAAAGCTATGATGAATAAATACGAGGTGCAAAAGATGCAGGAATTAAAACCAATTAAAGAAGGAAAAGTACGTGAGATTTATGATAATGGTGACAGCCTGATCATGGTTGCAACAGACCGAATCAGCTGTTTTGACGTGATTCTGAATAATGAAGTGACAAAAAAAGGAACTGTATTGACTCAGATGTCAAAATTCTGGTTTGATCTTACAGAAGATATTCTTCCAAACCACATGATTTCTGTAGACGTGAAAGATATGCCGGAATATTTCCAGCAGCCAAAATTCGATGGCAACAGCATGATGTGCCGCAAACTGGAGATGCTCCCAATCGAGTGCATCGTTCGTGGATATATTACAGGAAGCGGATGGGAAAGCTATAAAGAGAATGGAACTGTTTGCGGAATCAAGCTTCCGGAAGGATTAAAAGAATCTGACAAATTACCTGAGCCAATCTATACACCATCAACAAAAGCAGAGATTGGCGACCATGACGAAAACATTTCCTATGAGCAGAGTATAGAACATCTGGAAAAATATTTCCCGGGACAGGGAAAAGAATACGCAGAAAAATTGCGTGACTGTACAATCGCATTGTACAAAAAATGTGCAGAGTACGCACTGAGCAAAGGAATTATCATTGCAGACACAAAATTTGAGTTTGGTCTGGATGAAAATGGTAATCTTGTAATCGGTGATGAGATGCTGACACCGGACAGTTCTCGTTTCTGGCCAGCTGAAGGATACGAACCGGGACACGGACAGCCATCCTTTGACAAACAGTTTGCCCGTGACTGGCTGAAAGCAAATCCAGACAATGACTGGACACTTCCACAGGATATCGTGGATAAAACAATCAACAAATATCTTCAGGCATATGAGATGCTGACAGGTGAAAAACTGAAATAAGATTAAATTGCTAACTACAAAAAAATTGAAAATATAATATCATGTCTAGGATGGACGCCCTAATCGATACCTAGACAAAAAAATGAATCACGAAAGTGGTTCATTTTTTTTTGGACCAATGGGGACGGGGTTAGTGGCTTTTTTTGCTTGCAAAAAAGCCACTAACCCCGTCCCCATTGGTCCCCCTTTGGCTCCCCTTTTCTCCTTAATGAGAAAAAATTATCAATAAAGGTATTGACATCTAATGAGAATTAGCATAAACTAACGTATGAAAAATGAAAATGATTATCAATAAAAGCTAAGGAAGGGATGAACATGATGCCGTTAACAATGGTAAATCCGGGAGAAGAAAACATTATTAAGCGTATAGGTGGAAAAGAAGATACAAGAAGATTTCTAGAGAACCTGGGCTTTGTCGTAGGAGGAGCCGTAACGGTAGTCTCTGATATCGGAGGAAATCTGATTGTGAATGTGAAAGAATCACGTGTAGCAATCGGAAAAGATATGGCAAATAAAATCATGGTATAGAAAGCATAGAAGAAAGGATGAACAGCATGAAAACATTGAGAGAGGTATCGGTAGGTCAGACAGTGAAAGTTACAAAACTTACCGGAGAGGGACCTGTTAAGAGAAGAATCATGGATATGGGAATTACAAAAGGTGTTGAAGTTTTTGTAAGAAAAGTAGCACCGCTTGGTGATCCTATTGAAGTAACAGTTAGAGGATATGAATTATCACTTCGTAAAGCAGATGCCGAGATGATTCTTGTTGAGTAATCAATAGTGATATAAATTTTAGAAGAGAGTGAAGGAGAAGCATTATGTCAGTAAAAATTGCACTAGCAGGTAATCCGAACTGTGGAAAAACAACACTGTTCAATGCACTGACAGGTTCCAATCAATTTGTTGGTAACTGGCCAGGCGTAACTGTAGAGAAAAAAGAAGGAAAACTAAAAGGACACAAAGATGTTATAATCATGGACTTGCCGGGAATTTATTCCCTTTCACCATACACCTTGGAAGAGGTTGTTGCAAGAAACTATCTGATCGGCGAAAGACCAGATGCAATCATCAATATTATCGATGGAACAAACATTGAACGTAACTTGTACTTATCAACACAGATCATGGAGCTTGGCATTCCAGTAATCATGGCTGTAAACATGATTGATATCCTGGAAAAGACCGGTGATAAAATCCATCTGGACAAATTGAGTAAAAAGCTTGGCTGTGAAGTTGTTGCGATTTCTGCATTAAAAGGAACAGGAATCAAAGAAGCAGCAAACAAAGCAGTGAAACTGGCTCAGAAAAAACAGACAGCAGAGACTGTTCATGAATTTTCAAAAGATGCAGAAGCAATCATTGATAAAGTTGAATATAAATTAACTGGTAGCGTGCCGGAAGAACAGAAAAGATTTTTTGCAATTAAGCTTCTGGAAAAAGATGATAAAATCAAAGACCAGATGAAAGCTACGATAGATGTTTCAGCAGAAATCAAAGAAATGGAAGATAAATTTGATGATGATACAGAAAGTATTATTACAAATGAGCGTTACGTATACATTTCCTCAATTATCGGGGATTGTCTTACAAAATCAAAAGCAAAAGGGGAACTGACAACTTCTGACAAGATTGACCGAATCGTAACAAACCGTTGGCTGGCACTTCCGATTTTTGCCGTTATTATGTGGATTGTATATTACATTTCCGTTACAACAGTAGGTGCTTTCGTAACAGACTGGACAAATGATGTGCTCTTTGGAGAAATTATTCCACCGGCGATTGAAAAGCTTCTTGTGTCTGTTCATTGCGCAGCATGGCTGCAGGGATTAATCCTTGATGGTATCGTAGCCGGTGTCGGAGCAGTTCTTGGTTTCGTACCACAGATGCTTGTGCTTTTCATTTTCCTCGCATTTTTGGAATCATGCGGATACATGGCTCGTGTAGCATTTATCATGGATAGAATTTTCCGTAAATTCGGTCTTTCAGGAAAATCATTCATCCCAATGTTGATCGGTACAGGTTGTGGAGTGCCTGGAGTTATGGCATCTCGTACAATTGAAAATGACCGTGACCGTAAAATGACAATTATGACAACAACATTTATCCCATGTGGAGCAAAACTTCCAATCATCGCATTGATCGCAGGTGCATTGTTTGACGGAGCTTCATGGGTAGCACCAAGTGCATATTTCGTAGGAATCGCAGCAATCATTTGCTCAGGAATCATTTTAAAGAAAACAAAAATGTTCGCCGGAGATCCTGCACCATTCGTTATGGAGCTTCCGGCATACCATATGCCAACAGTAGGAAACGTACTTCGAAGCATGTGGGAAAGAGGATGGTCATTTATCAAAAAAGCCGGAACAATCATCACATTGTCAACAATCCTGCTTTGGTTCTTAATGAGCTTTGGCTGGGTAGATGGTTCATTCGGAATGCTTGAAGCAGAACAGCTTAACGATAGTATCCTCGCTTCAATCGGAAACGTAATCGCACCACTGTTTGCACCTCTTGGATGGGGTGACTGGAAGATGGCAGTTGCAGCCGTTACAGGACTCATCGCAAAAGAAAACGTAGTAGGTACATTCGGTATCCTCTTCGGATTTGCAGAAGTTGCAGAAAACGGAACAGAAATCTGGGGACAGCTCGCAGGAAGCATGACAGCAGTTGCAGCATACTCATTCCTCGTATTCAACCTCTTATGCGCACCTTGCTTCGCAGCAATGGGAGCAATTAAACGTGAAATGAACAATGCAAAATGGTTCTGGTTTGCAATCGGATACCAGACATTGCTTGCATACGTAGTATCACTTTGCATTTACCAGATTGGTACACTCATCACAGCCGGTACTTTCGGTGTAGGAACAGTTGTAGCATTTATTCTCATTATAGGATTCCTTTACCTCCTGTTCAGACCTTACAAAGAAAGCAAGACATTAAAAGTAAGCGTAGGAACCATTTAGTGGTGACCATTGGGGACGGGGTTTAGTGGCTCTTCGTACTGGTCAATGGGTGGCTCTTCCGAGTCTTAAACCGTCCAAATAGGTATGAAACTTATAAAATAACAAATATACAAATAAAAAAGAAAGGATTGTCAGATATGAACAGAGAAGAAATAATTCAGAAGTTGAGAGCACGTGGATGCCGTATAACAAAACAGAGACTGACGATTCTTGATATTATTTTGGAGGGCGACTGCTCTTCATGTAAAGAAATCCATTACAAAGCTTCTAAACTAGATCCGGGAATCGGAATGGCAACAGTCTATCGAATGGTAAATTCATTAGAAGAGATTGGTGCAATCACGAGGAAAAACATTTATCTGGTAGAAGCAACCGTTTAGGGACGGAGTTTAGTGGCTCTTTAGGACCGTTTAGGGACGGAGTTTAATGGCACAGAACATAACATTTCCATAGAACAAAAGAAAAAAGAGAAAGATTTTACAGAAGCGGTTGTAAAATCTTTCTCTTTATGATATTTTATAGCTACTTAAGAAAAGTCTTCCGAGTTGAAATCATAGATTATTCTAAAATCAAAAATCAAATTTTTATTCAAAACGATTCTATTAATAAAAATCAAAAAATTCCAAAAAGTAAAACAATATAATAAAGAAAGGAAAACTTATGCCGAGAAAACCAAGAGAAAAAAGTAGATTTGGCATTTACCACGTCATTTTGCGAGGTGTCAACAAGCAAATCATTTTTGAAGAAAATGAGGATTATTTGCAATTTATCCGTATATTAAAAAAATACAAAGAAGTATGTGAATTCAAATTGTATGCATATTGTTTGATGGACAATCATGTTCACTTATTAATGGAACAAACAACCACCGAATTAGAAACAATCATGAAAAGGCTAGAGGTGAAATTTGTTAAATGGTACAATCGAAAATATAAACGCATCGGATATTTATTTCAAGACAGGTATAAAAGCGAACCGATAAATGATGAAGGATATTTTCGAACGGTATTTCGCTATATTCATCAAAATCCGCTTCATGCGGGACTGGAAACTGCAATTGGAACTTATAGATGGAGCAGTTATTACGATTATGCAATCTCACAATCTTCGTTTGTAGATATAGACAAAGCGATAAATTTATTTCAAAGTAATGAAAAATGCATAGAATATTTACAATATATTTCTGATGAAAAATGCATGGAATATAATTCTTTATCACGGCTTTCTGACACGGAAGCATTAGAAATAATTCATAAGAAAACGTCTTGCAAATCTGCATCTGATTTTCAACATCTTGATCGAACCCTGCGAAATCAATACTTACAAAAGTTGCATTATATAGGCATTCCCATACGTCAGCTCAGCCGTTTGACGGGAATTTCCAGAACTGCAATAAATAATGCAATACGAGAAAGGACCATTTAGGGACGGGGGTTAGTGGCTCTTCCTAATGGCTTATTCTAATACCAGCACTTTCGAAATTGTTCTAAAAAAAGCCAGAAAAAGCCAGAAAACCCCGTCCCCAACGGCGCCCCGAAAAAGCCAAAAAAAGCCAGAAAACCCCGTCCCCACTGGCACTCTCGGAGAGTATAATATGAGCACTATAATAAATGTAATCTATGTAATAATCTTGCTATGCGTAGCCTGGCAGGATTATAAAACCCGAATAATCCGCAACAAATTTCATATCGTTATCTTTTCCCTTACAATTGTGCAAATGCTTCTCATATCAGAATACAGAATAACAGACAGATTAATCGGCATGCTGTCTGTGTCCGTTCCAATGCTATTGCTGACCTTGCTGATTCCAGGAGGCTTCGGCGGCGGAGACATCAAACTAATGGCCGCATCAGGCTTCTTTTTAGGTACGAGCTCCATTCTATGTGCAATGAACCTGGCAATCATAGCAGGAAGCGTTTATGGGATTATCATGCTAAAAAACAGAAAACGAGATAGAAAAGATCAGTTCGCCTTCGGACCATTCCTCGCAATAGGGCTGTCGATAGCTGCTTTTTGGGGAAATGAGATTGTTTCGTGGTATTTAAAAATCCAGCATTGAACATAACAAAATATTTGTGTTACAGTATAGAAAAGATGTGATTGGTAAATATCATCAAAAATAATCAGAAAAAGGCGGTATATATATGGAAGAAACAGAAAAGGAATTTTTAAAGAAATACGACGCATCGAAGTATCAAAAACCTTCAGTGGCAGCAGATATCGTAATTTTTTCAACATGCAATATGGAAAATGTTGACTCAGGAGAATTAAAACTTTTGCTGGTTAAGAGAGGAAAACATCCTTATAAAAATGCGTTTGCTCTTCCGGGAGGTTTTGTCGGCATCGATGAAACAATCGAGGAGGCCGCGCGGAGAGAATTGCTGGAAGAGACAGGCGTGGATTGCGAATTCTTAGAGCAGCTTCGAACTACAAGCACGGTCGACAGAGACCCTCGTTACCGAGTAATATCCGCAAGCTATATAGCACTGATAGATGCAGAAAAATATACCATCAAAGCAGGAGATGACGCCAGTGATGCAAAATGGTTTGCAGTATCGATGAAGCAGAATGAAAACAAAAACTGGGTGCTGAAATTACAGTCAGACAAAGAAGAACTAAAAGCGGTTCTTCACGAAGAAAAGAAAAAATGGATTCCAGAGTCAGAACTGAGAATTCTGGAAAATGATGGTCTGGCATTTGACCATGCACTGATTATCGGATATGCAATATGGAAGCTTAAAAGCTGGAAAAAGATAAAAACGACAATACCGATAATAGCGAAAAGATAGAAAATAAAAACAAAAAACAAAAGAATAAGAAAAAAAGCAAACGCTCAGATTGGCCGCATTCAAGAATTAGAAGAAATGCAATATGCGAAAAAAGTAGTATATCTTATGGGAATAAAATACATTTTGGGAATCGGTGGAAAAATTGGTGACTAAGTATTTGAAAAAGAATCACTCAGAATATCGTGAACTCTAAGTGAAAGCAATGAGAATTGTGGAAGAAAATCCAGCACTGCGGATACTAATAAATAATATGAAAGGTATAGCGTTAACATCAGAAAAGCATAAAGCCTTGCATAAATACATTGAAACAAAGGATGAGATAACAATATTCGAATATGAATACTATTATCTTGCACTTGCAAGTACCAACATTTATAATGAAAAATATGAAATTTACAAGACAGAAAGTAATGCAAAAGGAAGGCGGTATAGTAAAAAATGAATGAAATTATAGAAAGTTTATACAACAGAAAATCAGTGAGAGTATATGAAGAAAAAGCAATCCCAAACGAGATGAAGAACGTGATTTTAGAGGCAGCTATGCAGGCTCCGACAGCAGGATGTCAGCAGTTATATACAATTTTGGATATTACAGATCAAAAATTAAAAAAAGCACTTGCAGAAAGCTGCGACCACCAGCCATTTATTGCAAAGGCACCGATGGTTCTGGTGTTTTGTGCAGATTGTAAGAAGTGGTATGATGCTTATCTGGAAGCAGGGTGCAAACCGAGAAAACCAGACGTAGGAGATTTGATGCTTGCGGTAACAGATACAGCCATTGCGGCACAGAATGCAGTGGTAGCAGCAGAAAGCTTTGGCATTGGTTCCTGTTATATTGGCGACATTATGGAGAATTGCGAAGAGCAGAGAAAACTCTTACAATTGCCAGAATATGTATTTCCGGCAGTTATGATAGTATTTGGCTGGCCTACAAAGCAACAAATGGAACGTAAAAAACCAGAACGATGTGAACAGAAACATATTGTGCATGAGAATACATATCGTAATATGGATGGGGATGAATTACGAGAGATGTTTGCATATAAGTGTAAAAACAGTACCTACGAAGAGTGGTGTAGTGCATTTTGTAATCGAAAGTATAATTCAGACTTTTCGAAGGAAATGAGCAAATCAGTAACAGAATATTTGGAGCAGTTTAGATGAGGAGCCATTTAGGGACGGGGGGTTCCGGCTCTTTGGACTTTGAAAAATAAAAAAATTGGGAAGGTGAAAAAATTCACTTTCCCAATTTTTTATATCTATCTACAGAAAAAAGCCGGAAAACCCCGTCCCCAAATGGCTCTCAATTCCCTCTTGACTATTATGTAAAACAAGACTATAATAACTAACATGACTTACATTTTATCACGTTAAAGCGTAACGATTTAAAGCGTAGTGCTTTAAAGCAACAGTTACAAAACAATATAGGAGGAATGGGTATTATGAAAGCAAAAAAAATAGCAGCGGTTATGTTAGCCGCAACAATGACATTATCATTGGCAGCATGTGGAGGCAGCTCTTCATCAGATTCAAAGAGTGCAGATGGCGCAACAGATTCTGGAAAAGTATACAAGATCGGTATTTGCCAGCAGTTAGAGCATGAGGCTCTTGACCAGGCTACAAAAGGATTTGAGGATGCCTGTGAAAAAAAATTTGGAAAAGATAACGTAACATTTGATTTACAGAATGGACAGGGAGAGCAGGCAAACTGTGCAACAATTGCAAATAATTTTGTCGCTGATAATGTGGATTTGATCATGGCAAATGCAACTACAGCACTCCAGTGTTCAGCAGCCGCAACAAGTGATATTCCGATTCTTGGAACATCAATCACAGATTATGCAACAGCTTTGGATATTTCTGATTGGACAGGAGCAACAGGAATGAACATTTCAGGTACAAGTGATTTAGCTCCGATTGATAAGCAGGAAGAGATGCTTACAGAATTAGTACCGGATGCAAAGACAGTTGGTATTTTATATTGTTCAGCAGAGCCTAATTCAGCATATCAGGCAAACTTATTTGCAGAAGCACTGAAGAAGGATGGAATTACATGTAAAGAATATACAGCAGCAGATTCGAATGAGATTCAGTCAGTTGTAACATCAGCAGTAGCTGAGTGTGATGCACTTTATATTCCTACAGATAATACAATGGCAGCAAACACAGAGATTATCAACAACATTTGTCTTCCGGCAAAAATTCCTGTAATTGCAGGTGAGCAGGGAATCTGTGCAGGATGCGGTATTGCAACATTATCTATCAGCTACTATGATATCGGATACAAAGCCGGCGAGATGGCATATGATATTTTGGTAAATGGTGCCGACATTACAACAATGGAGATTGAGACAGCACCAAACGTAACAAAGATGTACAATCCGACAATTTGTGAAGAACTTGGAATTACAGTTCCAGATGAATATGAAGCAATAGAAGAATAGAGGATTTAATTATGGGGATTTATCTGGCAAGCCTAAATCCGATGACTCTGGTACGTGCCCTTCCGGGTAACGTTGCTCAGGGAATCATTTGGGGAATTATGGCACTTGGGGTATATATTACATTTCGTATTTTAGATTTTGCAGATCTTACGGTGGATGGTTCACTTGCAACCGGCGGAGCAGTAGCAGTTATGCTGATCCGCGGGGGTATGGACCCGGCACTTGCACTTATATTTGCATTTTTAGCAGGAATGGCAGCAGGATTTGTAACTGGAATTTTGCATACAGTATTTGGTATTCCGGGAATTCTGGCAAGTATTTTGACACAGATCGGATTATATTCTGTAAATCTTGGGATTATGGGAAAATCAAATCAGGCAATCAATGTGCTTCAATACAAACTGGTTGCATCTCTTCGATATGTTACAGGAGAAGGAAGCGGATTTTTCTTTGTCAAACTGATTCTGGCAGCAATTGTACTGATTGCAATTATTTACTGGTTTTTCGGAACAGAGCTTGGAGCCGCTATCCGTGCGACCGGATGTAATCCACAGATGGCAAGCGCACAGGGAATCAACACATCATTTAATAAAGTTCTTGCACTTATGATTTCCAATGGACTTGTAGGTCTCTGTGGTGGAATTTATGCACAGTATCAGGGCGCAGCCGATGTAAATATGGGTCGTGGAGCAATCGTAATCGGACTTGCAGCAGTTATCATCAGCGAAGTTATTTTCGGGAAATTCTGTGCAGGAAAGAAAATTGCATTTGCACTTACATTAGGAGCGGTATTTATCGGAGCAATCATTTACTACATCGTAATTGCATTTGTATTATGGCTGAAGATGCCATCAGATTATATGAAACTGTTCTCAGCAGTCGTGGTTGCATGTTTCCTGGCAGTTCCTTATATGAAAGAAAAATATTTCAAGAAACGGAGGACTGCATAATGAGTTATATGTTAGAAATCCAGAATATACATAAAACATTTAATGCAGGAACAATCAATGAAAAGGTCGCATTAAATGGAGTGAATCTCAATCTGAATCCGGGAGATTTTGTTACGATCATCGGTGGTAACGGAGCCGGAAAATCGACAACATTGAATGCAATCGCAGGTGTGTGGGGTGTTGACAAAGGCAAGATTATTATTGATGGTGTAGATATTACAAAGCTTTCTGAACACAAAAGAGCAAAATTCTTAGGTCGTGTATTTCAGGACCCGATGACAGGCACGGCAGCGACAATGTCAATTGAAGAAAATATGGCGATTGCCGCAAGACGAGGACAGAGTCGTGGACTTGGATGGGGAATTACCAAAAAAGAGCGCGAAGAGTTCAGAGAAAAACTGAAAGAATTAGATCTTGGTCTGGAAGACAGACTGAGCAGTAAGGTAGGTCTTTTGTCCGGTGGACAAAGACAGGCAATCACACTTTTGATGGCTTCTTTAAAGAAACCGAAGCTGTTGCTTTTAGATGAACATACAGCGGCATTGGACCCAAAGACAGCGGCAAAGGTACTTGCGTTGTCAGATCAGATCATCAAGGAAAATAAACTGACAGCCATGATGGTTACACATAATATGAAGGATGCCATTAATCATGGTAACAGACTGATCATGATGCATGAAGGAAAAGTAATCTATGATGTATCAGGAGAGGAAAAGAAAAATCTGAAAGTGGCAGATCTTCTGAAAAAATTTGAAGAAGTCAGCGGTGGAGAATTTGCAAATGACCGCATGATGTTAGCAAAATAGTAGTATGAAAAATATATAAGGGAAATGAAAAACACAGGGAATAGAAATTCTACCTCCTGTGTTTTCCCTTTTTAATCCATCTTTACTTTGTGGAAGCTTATCGCAAAGTAAATAATTTCTACAATTGATGTCAATACCCATGAGAAGAAATACAATAAATACAAAGATGGTATTGTGTGGAAATGGGCAAATATTGTATAGATCCAGACAACACGGAACACGCAGGAACCGATGATTACGAGTATAGTCGGAACAATTGTTTTGCCGATTCCGCGAGATGCGGCAATAGAGCCATCCATAAATGCACTGATGCAGTATGCAAACCACATGATCTTAATTCGCTGAAGTCCGGCACTTATTACATCTGGATTTGTAGCGAATAAGGATAAAAACTGTCTTCCAAACAGGAGTAGTAAAATACCGAATATGGCACCGGCAGCAAATGCATAAAAGACGCTGATGAAATAACTTTGCAGCATACGTTTTTTATTTTTCGCCCCATAATTCTGACTGATAAAGCTTGAACCGGCAATGTAAAACGCGTACATCAGGTTGAAAACCAGGGTATCAGCGTTGATCGCTGCAGAGTTTCCAGACACAGTAACGGCATCAAAAGAGTTTAGACCGGTCTGTACGAACAGATTTGCCAGTGCAAAAATCGCATTTTGAATACCGGCAGGAATACCGAGCATTAATACAGCAAGGCTTGCCTTCTTATGAAAACGAAGCTTAGAAAGATGTAATTTGCATTCGTCATTGCGTCGTAATAAATTAATGATGATCAATGAGGCAGAAACATATTGTGCGATTGCACTTGCAAGTGCAACTCCCTCTGCTGCCATGTGGAAATAAATAACAAAAATGAGGTTTAAAACGACATTCAATACCCCGGCGATAGAGAGGTAAAACAATGGCTTAGTTGTATCTCCGCGGGCACTTAATACACCGTTACCAAAGTTATAAATTGCCATGGCAGGCATACCAAGTGAATAAATTTTCATATATAATACAGCACCATCTATCAATTCATCCTTTGTGTTCAACAGATGAAGAATATTTTCCGAAAAGAGAATACAGATGGTACAGATAATCAGTCCGACAGCCAGACATACAAGTAAAGAAGTATGAATGGTTTTGGTAATGTTATCTTGATTTCCTGCTCCAAGCTCATGAGCTGTTCGTACATTTACACCGGCGCCCATGCCAATCAGAAAACCGGTAAACAGTGTGACTAAAAGAGTAGTAGAACCAACCGAACCAAGAGCCTGATAGCTGGAAAACCGGCCAACGATCGCAACGTCACTTAAATTAAATAAAACCTCCAATATCTGAGAAAACATCAGTGGAAGACTGAATAAAAAAATGTTCTTCCATAAAGACCCGCTAGTCATCTCAATTGTGCGGGAAAACCTTCTTTTTTTCTTCTCCATAATTATGTCCCCCATCAACATAGAAATAATCCGGAATCTATGAACCGGATCAAAGAAAAATTCCCAAAATAAAAGCAATAGACCTCTTCGGTATTGCTAAGTTCATCGTAAATGTTTTACTAATATTTGTCAACTGTTATAAGGAAATCTCTGAAAGGTTATTTTTCTACTTATAAATAAGTAGAAAAGCAACTGATTACGGATTTTGTATCTTGAAAAAAGCTTGTAATAATCGTATACTATGAAAAGGCTTTGATAGAGCCTAGTATGAGAGAAATGTAGAGGAGGATATACAAATGAAAAGTAACAGCAGTATCAAAACAGTTGTAGCGGTAGGTATCGGTGCAGCACTATTCTTTGTACTTGGACGTTTCGTAGCAATTCCAAGTCCTGTGCCGAATACTAATATCAGTCTTCAGTATGCAGTACTTGCACTTTTAGCTGCAATGTACGGACCGGTTGCCGGTGGACTGATCGGATTCATCGGTCACACATTGATCGACCTGTCATGGGGAGGAAGCCCATGGTGGAGCTGGGTTATCACATCAGCATTTGTAGGTGTAGTGATTGGAATCTTTGCTAAGAAATTAAAAGTAGAAGATGGAGATTTCGGAAAAGGTAAGATGACTATTTTCGTTCTGGCTAATGTAATTGCACATGTAGTTGGATGGGTAGTTGTAGCACCTGTACTTGATATCTTGATCTATGCAGAACCGGCAAACAAAGTATTTGCTCAGGGTGTATTTGCAGCAATCTCTAATACAATTACAGGTGTAATTGTTGGAGGACTTTTGATCCTGGCTTATACAAAGACAATCGCAAAGAAAGGATCTTTGGATCAGGAATAAGATTTTTTTGAAAAAAAGACTTACAGCTGTCATTTCTTGTGGTAGAATAACTATCATATGAAATGACAGCTATATTTAGTTCATAGGAAAGAGGATCATGAATGATAAACGAGAATTCTCCGATTATTTCTTTTAAGAATTATTCTTTTCAGTATCGTGCACAGAAAAAACCGACACTGAAAGGAATTAATCTAGATATATATCCCGGTGAGCGTGTGTTGATCGCAGGACCTTCCGGGTGTGGAAAAAGTACATTGGCCGGATGTATTAACGGGTTAAATCCATATTCGAATCCAGGAAAATGTGAGGGTTCACTGGAGGTGAATGGAGTAGATGCCACCAAGAGCAGTATCTTTGAATTATCTGCCCATGTCGGAACTGTGCTGCAGGACCCGGATGGTCAGTTTATAGGTTTGACAGTTGGCGAAGATATCGCATTTGCATTGGAAAACAGTTGTACACCGCAGGATGAGATGCATTCCATTACAAAACATGTGGCAGAACTGGTAGGAATTGAGCATCATTTGGATTATGCTCCGCATGAATTGTCCGGAGGACAAAAGCAACGAGTAAGTCTGGCCGGAGTTATGGTGGATCAGGTGAAGATTTTGCTGTTTGATGAGCCGCTTGCAAGTCTTGATCCGGCGACAGGAAAGCAGACCATCGAATTGATTGATGAAATCCAGCAGAAAACAGATACAACAGTATTGATTATCGAACATCGTTTAGAAGATGTGCTCTGGCGAGATGTAGACCGCATTGTATTAATGAATGACGGACAGATTCTGGCAGATTTATCTCCGGATGAATTACTTGCGTCTAATTTACTGATCGAGAATGGGATTCGTGAGCCGTTGCATGTTACTGCTATGCGTTATGCAGGAATTGAAATAACCGCACAGAAGAAAGCATCTCACGTAGATTCGGTAGTATTAGATGAGGAAGATACAAAAAAACTCAATCAATGGTTTGAGTCACATCCGGTATTAAAAAATAATGATAAAAAAGAAGCATTGTTGGAAGTGAAGAATTTGGAGTTTGGATATGTGAAAGGGCAGAAGATATTAAGTGATGTCAGTCTATCCATTTCCAAAGGAGAGATGGTAAGTATTGTTGGGAAGAATGGTGCCGGAAAATCAACATTTTCAAAATTGATATGTGGTTTTGAAACACCGGATTCTGGTGAGATTCTGTTTAAAGGAAAGAACTTGTTGCAAGAGAACATCCGACATCGTGCAAAATATATCGGGTATGTAATGCAGAACCCAAATCAGATGATATCGAAGACGATGATTTTTGAGGAAGTGGCGTTGAGCTTACAGAATCAAGGATTGAGTCAGGAAGAAATCAAAGAAAAAGTCGAAGCAACCTTGAAAATATGTGGGTTGTATCCATTCCGTAACTGGCCGGTTTCCGCACTTAGCTTTGGACAGAAGAAACGTGTGACAATCGCAAGTGTGCTGGTACAAGATCCGGAACTTATTATTTTAGATGAACCAACAGCAGGACAGGATTTCCGTCATTATACAGAAATTATGGAGTTCTTAAGAAAGCTAAACGAGCAGGGTGTAACGATCATTATGATCACACATGATATGCATCTGATGCTGGAATATACGCCAAGGGCAGTGGTATTTGCAGATGGTAAGATGATCGCAGACCGCAGTGCGGCAGAAGTGCTGTGTGACCCGGAGCTGATAGGTCATGCAGCTTTAAAGGAGACGAGCTTATTTACACTGGCTAACCGATGCGGTATTGTACCGCCGGAAGAATTTGTAGAATGCTTTATAGAAGAAGACCGGGAGGTAAGAAAACATGGCTGCTAAAACTGTATTAAATTATCTGCCGAGAAAAAGTGTCATACATCGGTTGACCGGAACAACAAAACTTGCATTCTTCTTATTGTTTACATTTGCGAGTATGATTACATATAATACGTGGGTATTGTTAGGATTATTTGCAGTGAGTATTGTGGCATTTCGATTGAGTAAGATCAAACTGAAAGAAGTGCGGTTTATGATGGTATTTATGTTGATATTCCTGCTTTTGAACAATTTGTTTATATTTTTGTTTGATCCAAATCAGGGTACAACATTATATGGCACACGACATGTATTATGTCATTTGTTCTGGAGATATGATCTGACAGCAGAGCAATTGTTTTACATGTTGAATATTTCTTTGAAATATTTCGTGGCATTACCGGTTGCAATATTATTTATCTCTGCAACAAATCCAAGTGAATTTGCGGCAAGTCTTAACAGCATCGGGGTTTCTTACAAGGTGGGTTATTCGGTTGCGATAGCATTGCGTTATATTCCGGATATTCAGAGAGATTATCACAGTATCAGTCAGGCACAGCAGGCAAGAGGTGTAGAGCTTGGAAAGAATGAGCGCTTTTTTGCAAGATTAAAAAATTCAGTAAGCATTTTATTACCGTTGATTCTGACAAGCCTGAATCGAATCGATACAATTTCTAATGCGATGGAATTGCGCGGATTTGGAAAGAACCCAAAACGAACCTGGTATATGAAACGTCCATTTGCAAAGGCAGATTTTGCAGTGATAGGATTTGGGGTTGTGCTTTTGGTGATAAGCCTGAGTGTGACGATAAAGTGGGGAAGATTTTATAATCCATTTATTGCTGCCTGACAAATAGATTGGTTTGCAAGGAAGAGAAGACAAGAAAGATAGGATAGTAAGAGAACGATGAATTGGCAGGAATTTGAACAGAGATTCCCGATACAATTGAATACTCAGCAAAAAGAAGCGGTACAGAGCGTGGATGGTCCTGTACTGCTTCTTGCTGTACCGGGGTCCGGGAAGACTACCGTGCTGGTGACCCGATTGGGATATATGGTGTATTGTAAGGGGATTGATCCAAGTAAGATATTAACAGTTACTTATACGGTTGCGGCAACAAAGGATATGGCGAAGCGTTTTGCAGGTTATTTTGGAAATGATATGGCAGAGCGCTTAGAGTTTCGGACGATCAATGGAATATGTGCGAAAATCATTCAATATTATGGGAAAATGGTGGGCAGGACAGCGTTTGAATTGGTCCGGGATGAAAAGATGACAGCGGGAATGTTGTCTAAAATTTATCAGCAGGTTCAACATGAATTTGCGACAGAGAGTGATTTGAAAAATGTTCGTACGCTTATTACATATATTAAAAACATGATGTTGAGTGAAGAAAATATTCTTAAGTTAGATGAAAAAGAAGATATTAAAATTTCGATTATTTATAAGGAATACTGCAGGCAGCTTCGGGAACATCATTTGATGGATTATGATGACCAGATGGTATACGCATATACAATGCTTCGTAAATCTCCTCAACTACTGGAACATTTTCAAAATTTATATCCTTATATTTGTGTGGATGAAGCACAAGATACATCGAAAATCCAGCATGCGATTATTGCGTTGCTTGCTTCTAAAACGGAAAATTTGTTTATGGTCGGAGATGAGGATCAAAGTATTTATGGATTTCGTGCGGCATATCCGGAAGCATTGTTGTCATTTGAAAAGAATCACGCGAATGCAAGAGTGCTGTTGATGGAAGATAACTTCCGCTCGAATGCAAGTATTGTTGAGGCAGCAGACCAGTTTATCCAGAAAAATACATTGCGTCATGAAAAGCATATGCGGGCAACAAAGGAAAGAATGGAAGAAATTAAAGAGATTTCTCTAAAAAGCAGGAAAGCCCAGTACAGTTATCTTATGAAAGTTGCGGATGGCTGTACAACGCAAACAGCAGTGTTGTATCGGGATAATGAATGTATTTTACCGTTGGTTGATCTGTTGGAGCGAAATAACATTCCATATCAGATGAGAAATGCAGAACTGACATTTTTTTCGCACAGAACAGTTTTAGATGTTGTGAACATTATTAAATTAGCGTTGAATCCGAAAGATACGGAAGCATTTTTGCAGGTATATTATAAGATCGGTACATATCTTCGTAAGCAGGAGGCTATGAGGATAGCGGAAATTAGTGAGGAAAAGGATTTGCCGGTGCTTGATGTGGCGGCAGATTATCAAGGCTTGAGCGGACATGTTATAGGATGCGTCAAATCAGTGCGGACGCATTTGCAAAATATGTTGCAGAAAAGTGGAGATAAAGTGGTCAATCGAATTTCACAATATATGGGATATCGTGAATATTTGAATCGAATCGGGGTAAGCGACAGCAAACTGGAAATTTTACGGATGCTGGGAGCCGGAGAAGAATCGCCCGAGCGGCTTGTAAAACGTCTGGAAGAATTAAAATCTATCATTTTGGAAAAACAATCGGATGCACAGTGTCCATTTATTCTTTCTACGATACATGCAAGCAAAGGGTTAGAATATGAGCACGTGTATCTGATTGATGTGGTGGATGGAATTTTGCCGGAGCAGGCTTTACAAAATCCGAAGCGGGCTTCGAAGGAAGAATTGCAGACTTACGAGGAAGAACGCCGCTTATTTTATGTCGGTGTTACAAGGGCAAAACAACAACTGACACTGTTTACAACAAACAGGGAAAGTTCATTTTGCAGGGAAATATTAGGGAAAACATTTATTCAAAAGAATAGCACGAAAGTAGTTTCCGCTAATAAAATATTTTCTCAGGCAAATCCATATGCACAGAATACAAAATTAAGGATGAAGCCAACGACGGCTGAAGAATATAAGAAGTTTAAAGAACAGCTTGGAGCAGGGGTACTCGTGAAACATAAAAAGTTTGGTGATGGGGTTGTCGTCTCAATGGATGAAGAGCGCGTACAGATTTTGTTTGGGGAAAAGCTGAGAAATCTGGATATGCGTATGTTAATACAAGGAGGATTTTTAGAAGTGCATTAGTGAAAATATGCCTTCTTAAAAAACTTCTTTTACGATTTAACATACATTTAACATAAATTTGATTTATCTTGCATACGTATTACATACAATTAACTCGCATGAAACAAGAAAATAATATTTAAAATAATGTGAGGAATTGGTATGAATGAGAAGTTACAGATTGTATTTGGGCTTGTAGGTGGTCTTGCAATATTTATCTACGGCATGAATATGATGAGTGAATGTCTGCAAAAAGCGGCAGGCGAGAAGATGAAAAGTATTTTGGCACTGTTGACAAGAAATCCAATTTTAGGAGTGTTGGCAGGAGCAATCACAACTGCAGTTTTGCAGAGCAGTAGTGCGACAACGGTTATGGCGATTGGCTTTGTAAGTGCAGGATTGATGAGCCTGCCACAGGCAATTTCCATTATTTTCGGTGCGAATATCGGAACGACAATGACGGCACAGATTATTGCATTTAAAATTACAGATTATATTTACATTATCATATTTATCGGTTTTATCATTTCTTTTGTGGCGAAATCAGAGAAGGTAAAAAGTATCGGACAGACGATATTTGCCTTCGGTCTGTTGTTCCTTGGAATTGAAACGATGGGAGATGTTATGAAGCCACTGGCATCTAGTCCGGTGTTTACAGATTTGATCGCGAAAGTATCAAATATGCCGGTACTTGGAGTTGCGGTCGGTACATTGATGACTCTGGTAGTACAGAGCAGTAGTGCAACAATCGCAGTATTACAGAACTTTGCAGCTCAGGCCGGACCGGATGGTGTGACAAGTATATTAGGATTGACAGGAGCAATCCCGATTCTTCTTGGAGATAATATCGGAACAACGATCACAGCACTTTTAGCCAGCATCGGACAGAATAAGGATGCGAAACGTACAGCTGTAGCACATTGTATTTTTAATGTATCAGGATGTCTGCTGTTTATCTGGTTTATTAAACCATTTGCAGCACTGATTCAGTATATTTCACCGAAAGGACCGGAAATCGAAGTGATTTCCCGACAGATTGCAAATTCACATACAGTATTTAATATTACAATGACTTTGATCTGGGTATGTCTGATTAATGTAATGGTAAAGATTGTTATGACTTTAATCCCGGATGGAAAGGCAGTTGCAGTAGATCCGGCAAAGCCATTGTATTTGGATGAAAAGATGACAAATCAGCCAACAGCAGCACTTCAGCTTGTGGCAAAAGAGATTTTACATATCAGCGATATAGTGAAGGATGCGGTAAGTAATACGATTGAAATAGTTAAAACAGAAGATATCAGTCAATTGGAAGGCTTGCTTGAAAAGGGGAAAAATATCAAAGCATTGACGGAAAAAACAACCGAATATCTGGCACTTTTATTCTCTTCCGGAACAATGACAGAGCAGCAGGCAGCTCAGACGGCGAGCTTAATGTATATTTTAAGTGATGTGGAACGTATGGGAAGCTTAAGTGTGGAAATTGCAAAATGTATCCAGGAGAAGGAACAAAATAATTATAAATATACGCCGGAAGCAATGGATGAATTACAGAAGAGTCTAAGAACACTGGAAAAAATGTTTATTGATTCAATGAAGGCATTGCAGGGAGATAAATCGGTCCAGATAGATAAAATGGTTAAGCGGAAAGATAAGATCATGGATTTGGATATTAAGATGAGAAAGGCGCATCTGCAACGTGTAAATAAAGGAAAATGTAAAGCAAGTCTGACAGCACCATTCACAAATATTCTTCATCTGATCGACCGTATGGGAAACAGCTGCTTAAATCTTGCGGATGTAGCAGCAAATGAAATCAGTCTGAGTTATTTTATGACAGTGAATTAGAAGACAACATTTTTAAAATGTTGCCTGAAATCTAAATTCACCATTTTGGGCAAAGAAACCATAGATACCTGAATATTTATTTACGACAGAAATCATGCTTTGTACACCGAAGCCATGTCCGACTTTGTGTGAAACAGGAATATCATTTTCAAAAGCAGGTTCTTCTTCGTAGCTGTTTGCAAGGTTGATACATAATTGTTCATTTTTTTCATAGAGTTTCAGATTGATATAACGACCTTCCGGATATGTGATCTGTGTACACGCATGGATCGCATTTTCCAGAGCATTTGAAAGCAAGCTGCAAAGGTCTGTAATCTGAAATCTTGAAAAATCAGTTGCAGTTACGGAAATAGTAGTTTGGATTTGAAGTGCCTGTGCTTTTTCAATATAGGAAGAGAGAATCAGATTGACAGATTCATTTTCACAGTATTTTTGGATTGCACCAGACTGCAATGTTGTACAGATTTCGTTAATGTAAGAGAGGGCTTCTTCAGTTTTTTGTTCTTGAATACAGTTTTGAATAAAGTTCATATGGTGTCTTAAATCATGACGATAGATTGCGGCCTGCTTTTTGGAATCAGAAAGCTGCGCAATCTCTTTTTTTGCCTGTATAGAAACGGTAGTGAGAAGTAAATTGTCACGCTCGGTACGGCTTCGCTGGCTTGCGTATTCAATCGTGAGCATCGAGAGAATAAAATATTTTTTCTGTGTTGAAGCAGAGCTGTTTTCAAACAAAGAAAACAATGTTATAATGCAGTGATGATAAAAAATTATCAAATTGTTTTTGGGGAAGCAATTTGTAACAAAAGCGGAGGAAAGAAAAAAATGAACAAAAAATTTCCACATTTATTTGAGCCAATCAAAATTGGAAAAACAACTGTAAAGAACAGAATTTTTATGCCACCAATCTCTACTAACATGGCAGACAAAGGATATGTGACAGATGCATTAGTAGAGCATTACTCAGCAAGAGCAAAGGGTGGGGTCGGACTTATTGTTACAGAAGTTACGACAGTAGAACCTGTATATACTTATTTGCCGGGAGATATGTCTATTTATGATGATTCTTATATTCCTGGCTGGAAGAAGTTGGTAGATGCTGTGCATCAGTATGATACAAAAATTTTGGCACAGTTATTCCACCCGGCTTATATGGCATTTCCAATTCCGGGAACACCACAGCTAATCGCACCATCTAATGTAGGACCATATTACGCAAAATCAGCACCGAGAGAGGTCACAGTAGAAGAGCTGCATGTATTGGTTCAGCAGTTTGGAGAGGCTGCACGTCGCTTCCAGATTGCAGGTGGAGACGGAGTTGAGATTCAGTGTGCACATGCACATGGTCTGCTTGGAGGTTTCCTTACTCCACTTTATAATAAGAGAACAGATGAGTACGGCGGAGATATTAATGGTCGTCTTAGACTGACACTGGAAGTAATTGCCAAGATTCGTGAACTTTGCGGCGATGATTTTATCATTGATGTCCGTATTTCGGGTGATGAGTATAGTGATGGCGGATTGACACTCAATGACATGATTTATGTCTCAAAACAGCTTGAAAAGACAGGTGTTGATTTCATCCATGTTTCCGGAGGAAACACGATCAAAAGAGGAAGTTCTATGCCGGCACCTGGTACATCACCTGCACCGCATGCGCATGCAAGTGAAGAAATCAGAAAACATGTGAATATTCCGGTATCTACAGTTGCAAGAATTAATGAGCCTTGGGTAGCTGAAGAATTGATTGCAAATGGAAAAACAGATATTTGTATGATTGGCCGTCCAAACTTATGTGACAGTGAATTTGCAAATAAAGCGGCTGCAGGAAAGACGGATGATATTCGTCCATGTATTGGATGTGGCCGATGTCTGACGGGAATTATGTTTGGTAATCCGATTAGCTGTACAGTGAATCCATCGGTTGAATCTGAAGAAATCGAAGAAGCTAAAGATAAGAAAAAAATTCTTGTAATCGGTGGAGGACCGGCAGGAATGGAAGCTGCGTATGTTGCGAAGAAACGTGGACATGAAGTTGTTCTCTGTGAAAAGAGTGGAGAGCTGGGAGGACTTCTCAGACTTGCAGCCGTTCCAATTGCAAAGCAGGAACTTTGTAAAGTAATCAAATTCATGACACGTCGTCTGAAGAATGAAGGAATTGAAGTTCGTATGAATTGTGAAGTGACTCCAGAAATGCTTGCCGGAGAATTTAAGGATTATGAGGTTGTCTGTTCAACAGGAGCAGTTCCTAAGGAAATCCCTCCTTTTAAGGTCTTTAAGCAGACAATGACAGCAGATGATGTACTTGCCGGAAGAAAATATCCAGGAAGAAAAATCGTTGTTCTTGGCGGCGGATCTGTAGGATGTGAAACAGCAGATTACCTTGCACCATTGATTGATGATATGTTCCCTGCAAACCGTGACATTACAATTATAGAGATGACCCCATCGCTGATGCCGGGAGAAGGCGGGGCAGCGAAGAGTCAGCTGACAATGAGACTCAAGAGAAAAGGTGTAAAGATTGAATTAAACAGTCAGGTAACAAAGGTTGATGAGACTACAATCACTTATGAGAAGGACGGAAAGAAATACCATATTACAGATGCTGATACGCTGATCTTTGCAGTCGGATATGCACCGAACAAGGTAGAGAATAGCGAAGAAAGAGTTCATTTTATCGGAGACTGTGATAAAGTTGGAACTTTGAAAGATGCAATTGCTGCAGGACATAAACTGGCAGAAGAACTGTAATCGAAAAAAGGATGTGTCAGCAAATGCTGACAAGAATCCTAAGTGTGTTAATTTGAAAGAGATTAAGAAATAAAGAATGGAGAGAATATAGATGGGAAAGAAATTATTAGAACCAATTAAAGTTGGAAATCTTACTTTAAAAAACAGAATCATGTTTCCACCGCTTACAACAGGATATGAAGAAAGAGACGGATCTATTGGGGAGAGAAGCTTAAACTTTTATGAAAGACTTGCGAAAGGTGGAGCAGCGTATGTTGTTATCGGAGATGTAGCTCCTGTAAGAACAGCTTCACCGACACCGAAGCTTTATGATGACAGTCAGATTCCGGTATATAAAAATCTGACAGACACATTACATAAGTATGATTGTAAGCTTGCACTTCAGCTATTCCATCCGGAGTATGATGTACCGGGAGTAGGACGCATGATCATGGAAGCAGGTATCGCAAGACAGGCTGCGGCAAAAGCACAGGCTGAGGGAAATGCAGAAGAAGCAAAGAAACAGATGGAAGAATGCGACAGACTTACAAAAGGCGCTTATGCAAAACTTCATCATGATATGCAGCATTTTGTAACAGAGGCAACTGTTGAACAGTTAGAAGATATTAAAAACAGCATCGCTGCATGTGCAGAAAAGGCACAGAAAGCCGGAATCGATGCGATTGAAGTACATGGAGACCGTCTCCTTGGTTCTCTTTGCTCTAAGATTCTGAACCATAGAGAAGATCAGTATGGAGGAAGCCTTGAGAATCGTACAAGATACGCACTTGAAGTAGTAGCAGCAATCAAAGAAGCAGCACCGGATCTTATGATTGAGTACAAGTTGCCAATTATTACAGTAAATCCTGACGGAACACTTCGTGGAAAAGGAGGACTTGAGGCAGAAGAAGGAATCCAGTTTGCTAAGATGCTTGATGAAGCAGGAATTGATATGATCCAGGTTGCTCAGGCAAACCATACAGGAAACATGGGAGATACAATCCCGCCGATGGGAGATGTTCCATATAACTGGACACTTCCGGTTGCCAGAGAAGTGAAAAAACTGGTATCTGTTCCGGTTGCAACAGTTGGCCGTGTTGTCAGCTTAGAAGCAGGAGAAAAAATCCTTGAAGACGGAGATGCTGATATCGTAGCTTATGGACGGTCTATGCTAGCTGATGCGGATATTGCGAATAAAGCAGAATCCGGAGAATGTATTAGAGAATGTCTTAATTGTAATAAAGGCTGTGTGGATGCGATTCAGGGACGCCGTTATATTTCATGTGTATTAAATGCAGAAAATGGAAACGAAGGTACAGTATTTATTAAACCGGCACAGGATAAGAAAAAAGTTGCAGTTGTAGGCGGCGGAATTGCAGGGCTTGAAGCCGCAAGAGTTGCAGCAAAACGCGGACATGACGTTGTTGTTTATGAAAAATCAGAAAAAATTGGCGGACAGATTCATTTGGCAGCAGTTCCACCAAGAAAAAATGAGATTTTAAGAGCAATAGAATATTATGAAAAAATTCTCCCAGAACTTTCTGTAAAAGTAGAATTGAATACAGAGCCGACCTATGAAGAATTGAATCAGTATGACAATGTAATTCTGGCGATAGGTGCACATAATATGGAACTTCCAATGTCTGTAGAAAATAGTAATGTGGTATCTTCGTGGGATGTTTTAAATGGAGAGGCTGTAAGTGGAAATTGTGCCGTTCTCGGTGGGGGACTTGTAGGAACAGAGACCGCAGAATTCTTAGCACAAAAAGGATTGAAAGTCAGTATTATTGAAATGCTGTCTCAGATTGCAACTGGAGAATCTGAGACGGTAATGCCGCTGATTATGAAAGATTTTGAAGAGCATGATGTGAAACAATATGTAAATACAAAAGTAAAATCTATTGAAAATAATGTGATTTTTGCAACGAATACAAAAGACGGAGCAGATATAACAATCGAAGCTGATACAATCATCAATGCTCTTGGCTCAAAGAAAAATCTCTTTGATGACAGTAAGCTGACAGTTCCATTTGAATATGTTGGAGACTGTAGTGGTGAAAGAACAGCAGATATTTCGGTAGCTATCCGCAGTGGATATCAAGCAGGAAATGAAATATAACAGAGGTTTTAAATTTAATTTCGGAAAAGTTTATATTGCTGATTAATAAAATGAAATAAAAAGATGATGTTGTTTAAGCTTTCTTTATAAGCTTGTCAACATCATCTTTTTTAAATCAAGAAATAACGAATATTTTATATGCTTTTATACAAGCAGTTTTCGAATCATATCTGCTGTAAATGTAACAGAAGTAACGTGATTCACTTCAATTTGATAGAGTGTGTGCGCTGCAATATGTTCAGCTGCCTGTTCAAGATCACGTATTCCGGAAGTGTTTGTATAGATTTTCATAATTTCATCCAAAGCATCAGAAGGAATAATACATTCATTCTCCTTTAATCCAATTCTCTTTAAAATCTTTGGAAGTGCAAATTTTGAGAAGATGACTTTCTTCTCTTCGATAGTGTAATCCGGTAATTCAATTACTGCAAAACGTGACATCAAAGGAGCACTGATCTGATCTTTATCATTGGCCGTTGCAATCGGATAAACACCGGAAGTAGGAATCATACATTCAAGATAGTTATCAGTAAATCCAAGGTTGTCGAGTAATGTTAAGAGTACATCGGCAGGATTTCCATTTCCCTTTCCGGAAGAAGCCTTATCTAATTCGTTAATGATGAAAACGAGATTAGATTCTCCTGCCATAGAGAAAGCATCCATGATAATGCCTGGTTTTGCATTGGAATAAATACGTGAGCTTCCTGTCAACTGTTCCGGGTCATTTATGGAACTCATATCCAGACTTGACCAAGGCAGTTTCAGAATACGTGCTACGGCATAGGCAATCTGTGATTTACCGGTTCCGGCAGGACCGATCAGTAAAAGTCCATACGCAGGGAGTGTATGTGTTCGGTTAATTTGAATGATTGTTTCAATAATACGTTGTTTTACACGTTCCATTCCGTACAATTCTTCATCAAGGATGCGTCGTGCTTCAACAGGATCAATTGCCTCAAAATAATTATTTTTCCATTGGATATTCATCATAATGGAAAGTGCCCGTTGTGCATGGCGGCGCTCTTCAGGAGAAACTTCGTGTGAACGGGCAACGGCAAGGTTACGTCTTGCCCAGAGCCGGATATTATCTGGCAGTGTACGACCTGCACAAGTCATGAAGTCAGTGATGCTCTGAAGACTTGTAAGTTTCATTTCATCACCGTCCTCCATTGCTTCTTCATCTTCGGCCTCTTCTGTAGGGGCACTGCTTGCTAAAAGACGGTCAATCATAAATTGTAAAAAACCATCTTCAGCTGAAAGCTTTGTGCCTCCTCCAAATGCAATTTCACGTATACGATATATCGCATAGCCATCTGGTCGGTTTTCTCCTGATAAGCGAACGTTGATATGGTTCTGTCCAAGCCATTTTAAAAGACTTACAAAGCGGCTGTCGATTTGAAGAATATCTGCTGTATAAGTACCTTCTTCTGTATCAAATTCAAAGGAAGTACGCTTTACAGGGTTAGTGAAAACACCACAGGAATAATGCTCCCATTTTCTACTTGTGTTATCAAGTAACATAATCGGTTTTTCCGGGGAAGGGTCAGATTCACTGGATTGAAATGTTGTATAGGTACAAATGGATTTGTTTTTAGTGTCTGTTGTGTCATTAAAATCAAATACTGGCATGATTCATTCTCCTTGTGTAATGCTAATTGAGTCTGTTTATCTCAGTCGAGAAGACTCCCACCTCTTTCAGGTGGTGAGTAACAGCAAATTTGTCTCAGTGGGAGTCCAATCTCCGACTGAGATAAACGCTCCGCGAGGATGCGCAGTGATTCTGTAAAGAATGTGTCAGCTTACGCTGCCCAGAATCACGCGCCAAGTCTCGCGGCTGCTCGACTTGAAAAGTTTAAAATTAAGTAAATTGAAAATCTTAATATTCTGATTATAGCAATTTCATGTCCATATGACCAGATGGGAATTAAAAATATCTTTGTAAAATATGTTATCATTTATATAAAGAAGTGATACAATGAAAAATGTTACTGTTTTATATCAGATGTGAGATGACTCCCACCTCTGTAGGTGGCGAGTAACAAATCAGTATCAGTGGTGGGAGTCAATCCCCATCTGATATAGCCTCCGGCAGGATTGCAGAGATGCGCAGAAGAAGTATGTCATGCATTGCATGACGCGCATCTCGCAGCAAGAATGCAGAGGCATTCTTGAATATAAAAACAGTGGCAGAGGGAGGGATAAGAATGGTAATGGATCTGACAAAGGAACATCCTGATAAAACATTATGGAAGTTTCTGTTGCCAATGATGATAAGTGTGATGTTTCAGCAGTTTTATAATATTGCAGACAGCGTGATCGTCGGAAGATTTGCAGGGGAGGATGCATTGGCAGCTGTTGGGGCATCTTATCCGATTACAATCATTTTTATGGCTTTTGCTGTAGGAATGAATCTCGGAACATCGGTAGTTGTTTCACGCTTGTTTGGGGCAGGAGATAAAAAGGGTGTCAAACGTGCAGTGACCACTGCATTGACGGCGTGCTTGCTGCTTAGCATGATACTTTGTATTTTTGGGGTATTTTGTTGCAGATGGATGATGAGTGCGATACATACGCCGGAAAACATTATGGCAGAAGGAATTTTATATTTACGGATCTATGTGTTCGGCTTTTTCTTTCTGATGTTTTATAATGTTTGCACAGGTGTATTTACAGCATGGGGAGATTCAAAGACACCGTTATATTTTTTGATTGGTTCATCAATCGGAAATATCATATTAGATTACATATTTGTTGCAAAGCTTTACTGGGGAGTTGCCGGAGTTGCCTGGGCAACATTTATAGCACAGGGAGGTGCAGCGCTTCTTGCTCTTGTTACAATGTCTGTGCGACTTAGGCATATATCAAATGAAAAACAGCCATTTGTGGATAAACACTTATTGTGGCAGATTATAGAAATTGCAGTTCCGAGTATTATTCAGCAAAGTGTATTAAGTGTAGGAAATTTATTTGTTCAAGATATTGTGAATCGATTTGGCTCATCAGTGATTGCCGGATATTCGGGAGCAATCAAGCTAAATACATTTGCAATCAATACATTTATGTGTCTGGGTTCTTGTTTATCTAGTTATACAGCACAAAACATTGGAGCAGGAAAGCAGGAACGGATTCCATTGGGGTTTAAAACAGGAGTTAAACTGTCGGAGATTACAGTGATTCCATTTTTTATATTGTATTTTATATTTAGTCGTCAGATGATGGGATTATTTTTAGATGATGGAAGCATGGAAGCAATCCAGGCAGGAATCGCTTTTTTAAGAATTGTTTCTCCACTATATTTTATTATAGCGGTAAAATTGATGACGGACGGAATTATCAGAGGTGCAGGCGCCATGATGTATTTCATTATCGCAACAGTACCGGATCTGATTCTGCGAATTTGTTTCGCACTTGTTTTATCATCTCGTTTCGGTAGTACAGGAATTTGGATGGCATGGCCGTTTGGTTGGATTGTTGCAACAGTATTGACGATTATTTTTTATCAAAAAGTAAAAAAAGGAAAAGTGAAAGAATAATACTTTTGAACTTTAAATTGACATGTTATAATTTACAAAGACAAATTGGATTTGTTAATAAAAGAAGGAGAATTCATATGATTTTAGCAATTGATATAGGCAATACAAATATTGTTCTCGGATGTGTAGACAATCAAAAGACATATTTTATTGAAAGACTTGCCACAAACAAGACGAAAATGGAATTGGAATATGCAATTGATATTAAGATGGTACTTGATATTCATGAGATTGATGTGGAGACATTAGATGGGGCAATTATCTGCTCCGTAGTTCCACAGATTACTTATGTGGTTAAAGAAGCTGCAGAGAAGATTCTGAAAAGAGAAACGTTAGTTATCGGTCCGGGAGTAAAAACTGGATTAAATATTTTGATTGATAATCCATCCCAGCTTGGAAGCGATCTTGTGGCAGGAGCAGTAGCTGCAATTGCACAGTATCCAACTCCACTTGCAGTATGTGATCTTGGAACGGCTACAACAGTTTGTGTCATTGATGCGAAGAAAAATTATCTGGGAGGTATGATTTATCCCGGAATCAATGTTTCATTGAATGCATTAACTTCCAATGCATCTCAGCTTCAGGGAATTGGTCTGGAAGCTCCGAAAAAAATAATCGGTAAAAATACGATAGATTGTATGAAGAGCGGAGTTATTTATTCAAATGCAGCCGCATTAGATGGCATTATTGATCGTTTGGAAGAAGAGCTCGGACAATCAATAACGGTTATTGCAACAGGTGGTCTGGCGAATAAAGTAGTCCCATATTGCAAGAGAAAGATGATAATAGACGAGGAACTGTTATTAAAAGGGTTGCAGATTATTTACGAAAAAAATAGAAAATAAATAAAAGAGAGGAAATAAGAGGCAGAGTACACAGAGCGTGTTCTGCTTCTTTTTTATTTGAAAATAATTTATCAGCAAAGACGTAGTATCCAAAACTATATAAAAAAGAAATAAAAACAAGATTAGCTTGACATTTCAAAGAAAAATATTTATATTATAAAATAGTTTTAATATCAAAATAAATGAAAATGGGGTAATCAAATGAATAAAATAAGAGAAAAATTTCCAAGTTTAAAAATCGGAGAGAAAGAAGCAAGAGTTCCGATTATCCAGGGGGGAATGGGTGTTGGTGTCAGCCGTTCCTCACTTGCAGGAGCAGTGGCAAAAGAAGGCGGTGTCGGAATTATTTCCACAGCACAGATTGGTTATGATGAAGAAGGATTTGAAAAGGATCAGGCAAAAGCAAATCTAAAGGCAATACGTAAGCATATTGAACATGCAAAAGAAATTGCTAAAGACGAGAATGGAGAATGTCACGGACTGATCGGTGTCAATGTAATGGTTGCATTGAAGCATTATCAAGAACATGTTAAAGCTGCAGTGGAAGCAGGCGCAGATGTAATAATTTGTGGGGCGGGGTTACCGCTGGATCTTCCGGAATTAGTGAAAGGAAGTGAAACTAAAATTGCACCTATCGTATCAAGTGCAAGAGCATGCAGACTTATTTTTCGTCAGTGGGACAGAAAATACAAGCGAACAGCAGATTTTATTGTAGTGGAAGGCCCGGCAGCAGGAGGACATCTTGGTTTTCACATAGATGAGTTGGAAGAATATGGTTATTTGCAGAAAAAAGATAAAGAAAGTATGGAGCAGGCAAATGAAAAAGGACAGGCTGCAATGGACAAAGAGATACAGGAAATTATTAAATTAAAAAAAGAGTATGAAGAAAAATACCAATGTAATATACCTGTGATTATGGCAGGTGGTGTTTTTGAGTATAAAGATGTGAAGCATGCATTCGAATTAGGAGCAGATGGAGTACAGGTCGCAAGCAGATTTGTTGCAACCTATGAATGTGATGCTTCTGAGGCGTATAAGCAGGCATATCTGCATGCAAAAGAAGAAGATGTACAAATAATTAAAAGTCCGGTTGGATTGCCAGGGCGTGCAGTACGCAACGCATTTGTGGAAAAGACAGAAAAAGAAAAATGTAAAATTCAAAAATGTTATCAATGTCTGGCAAAATGTAATCCTGCAGAAGTTCCATACTGTATAACAAAGGCACTGGTAGATGCAGTGAAAGGTGATGTAGAACAGGGATTAATATTTTGCGGCTCCAATGTAGGAAAAATCCAGGAAATGATGCATGTAGAGGATGTAATCAAAGAGTTGACAGGAGAAATAGAAAGATAGGACAGTGTATGATGTGCTGCGTAAAAAAATAATAAAAAATGCACAAAGTGGAAGGTGGAAACATATACTAAGCAGAGAGTGTATGAAAGTAGATATTACTGTTTGTAAAAATCATAAGAACAGTATCAAAGAGGGTAATCGTTTATGCTGGTGAAAATGATGCAGGAAGGTGTGCAGCGAAATAAAGACCAGGCAGTGGACAGGGGCAGGCTGCAAATTAATGTAACATCAGAAATTACAGCTTATCCTATTGAAAATGCAACAATTTCAATCTCCTATACGGGTGTACCAAATAGTATACTAGAACAATTGCAGACGAACCAGGTAGGGCAGACAGAGGTTGTAGAGCTGGATACGCCGCCATTGGAATACAGTCTGGACCAGACAATAGAGGAGCAGCCGTATTCAGAATATACATTGCAGGTGAATGCTCCGGGATTTGAACCAATCAGCATAGCAGGAGCTGAGATTTTAGCAGATGTTACAGCACTGCAGGATGTACGATTGCATCCGCTCGTAGAAGATGCAGAGCCGGAAGTGTATGTTATTCCGGCACATACATTATACGGAGAATACCCACCTAAAATTCCGGAAGATGAAATAAAGCCAATTGATGAAAGCGGGGAAATTGTACTTAGCAGAGTAGTAATCCCTGAATATGTTATCGTACACGATGGTTCGCCACGGGACAGCACAGCCACAAATTACTATGTGAAATACAAAGATTATATTAAAAATGTTGCATCGAGTGAAATATATGCGACATGGACAGAGAATGCAATTAGGGCAAATGTGCTGGCAATTATGTCTTTTACGTTAAATCGAGTTTATACAGAATATTATCGCAATCGGGGATACGATTTTACAATCACATCATCTACGGCATTTGATCATAAATGGATTCCTAAGCGAAATTATTATGATACGATATCAACTATTGTAGATGAACTTTTTGCAGATTATTTGTCCAGACCGAATGTAAGACAGCCGATATTAACACAGTATTGTGACGGCAGAAGGGTGCAGTGTCCGAACTGGTTAACACAATGGGGCAGTCAAAGTCTTGGAGAACAGGGGTATTCGGCAATAGAAATCCTGCGATATTATTATGGCGATGATATTTATATTAATACAGCGCAGGAGGTGTCAGGGGTTCCTTCATCATGGCCGGGATATGATCTGGAAAATGGGGCGAGCGGGGAGAAAGTACGGCAGATACAAGAACAATTAAATGTGGTGGCAGAAGCCTATCCGTTAATTCCTAAAATTGCAGTGGATGGGATATATGGACCGGAGACAGCAGAAGCTGTTCGTGTTTTTCAATCTGTATTTGGATTACCTCAAACCGGAGTGGTAGATTATCGTACCTGGTATAAAATATCAGAAATTTATGTAGGAGTATCAAGAATCGCAGAACTTAGATAAAATGACAGCTATAAGAATGACTAATCATAGAAAATTAGAAATTCTTATAGCTGAAAACATCTAAAAATTTTTTAGATAAATAAAAAAAAAAAGCTGTTAGAAATCGGTTGAATTATAAAAAAGGATATAGTATAATCTTAACAATTTGAGCAGAAGTAAAACAATAAAGGTTATAATGCTTAAAGAAAATAGCACAATAAGATGAAGGGAGCAGATGAACAGATGAAAGCGTTTCTAATATTAGAAGACGGAACCGTGTTTACTGGAACAAGCATAGGTTCAACAAAGGATATGATCAGTGAAATCGTATTTAATACCTCAATGACAGGATATTTAGAGGTGTTAACGGACCCTTCTTATGCGGGACAGGCCGTTGTGATGACCTATCCACTGATTGGTAATTATGGAATTACACCAGACATGGAATCGAGAAAGGCATGGCCGGACGGTTATATTGTTAAAGAATTATCTCGTATTCCTAGTAATTTTAGATGCCAGGGAACAATTCAGGATTTCTTAAAAGAACAGGATATTCCGGGAATTGCTGGTATTGATACTCGTGCTCTTACTAAAGTTTTAAGAGAAAAGGGTACCATGAATGGAATGATTACAACAAACGAAAATTATAATTTAGAAGAGATTCTTCCTAAATTAAAAGCTTACACAGTAGGTGATGTCGTTTCTAAAGTAACCTGCGATGAGAAGTATACATTAGAGGGAACAGAGAAAAAAGTTGCCCTTTTAGATCTTGGAGCAAAGAATAATATTGCAAAATCATTAAATGAACGCGGTTGTGAGGTGACTGTTTATCCGGCACATACAACAGCAGAAGAAATCATTTCTTCTAATCCTGACGGAATTATGTTATCCAATGGACCTGGAGATCCGGCAGATTGCACATCTATTATCGAAGAAATCAAGAAATTATACAATACAGATATTCCAATATTTGCTATTTGTTTAGGACATCAGTTGATGGCCCTTGCTACAGGTGCGTCTACACACAAGTTAAAATATGGACATAGAGGTGGAAATCATCCGGTAAAAGATTTACAGACAGGTCGTGTATATATTTCATCACAGAACCATGGTTATGTAGTAGATGCTGAAAACGTAGATCCAAATATTGCAGTACCGGCATTTGTAAATGTTAATGATGGAACAAATGAAGGCCTTGCATATGTAGGAAAGAATATTTTCACTGTACAGTTCCATCCGGAGGCTTGCCCTGGACCACAGGATTCGGGATACTTATTCGACAGATTTATTAATATGATGGGAGGAGTCAAATAATGCCTAGAGATAATAGTATAAAAAAAGTATTGGTTATTGGCTCAGGTCCGATTGTTATCGGACAGGCAGCAGAGTTTGATTATGCAGGAACACAGGCATGTCGTTCATTAAAAGAGGAAGGTCTTGAAGTTGTTCTTTTGAATTCAAATCCGGCGACCATCATGACAGATAAAGATATTGCAGACCGCGTATATATCGAACCACTTACAATAGAAGTAGTTGAGCAGCTGATCAAAAAAGAGAAGCCTGACAGTGTGCTTCCAACACTTGGAGGACAGGCAGGACTCAATCTTGCAATGGAATTGGAAGAGGCAGGATTTTTAAAGGAAAATAATGTTCGTTTGATCGGTACAACTTCAGAGACAATTAAAAAGGCAGAGGACCGTCTTGAATTTAAAGCTACAATGGAAAAAATCGGGGAGCCTGTAGCAGCTTCACTTGTTGTCGAGAATGTAGAAGATGGTCTTGCATTTGCAAATAGCATCGGTTATCCGGTTGTACTTCGTCCGGCATATACATTAGGAGGAAGCGGAGGCGGTATCGCCCATGATTCACAGCAGCTTATCGAGATTCTGGAAAATGGTCTTCGTCTTTCTCGAGTAGGACAGGTTTTGGTAGAGAGATGTATCGCCGGTTGGAAAGAAATCGAATATGAAGTGATGCGTGATAGTAAAGGAAACTGCATTACAGTATGTAATATGGAAAATATTGATCCTGTCGGAGTTCATACAGGAGATAGTATCGTAGTAGCACCATCGCAGACATTGGGAGATAAAGAGTATCAGATGCTCCGTACTTCTGCATTAAATATCATCAGCGAATTGAATATCACAGGTGGATGTAATGTACAGTATGCTTTGAATCCGGATTCATTTGAATATTGTGTAATTGAAGTAAATCCACGTGTAAGCCGTTCTTCTGCTTTGGCTTCCAAAGCGACAGGTTATCCAATTGCAAAGGTAGCTGCCAAAATTGCACTTGGTTATACTTTGGATGAGATTAAAAATGCAATCACACATAAAACATATGCAAGTTTTGAACCAATGCTTGATTATTGTGTAGTAAAAATTCCAAGACTTCCATTTGATAAATTTATCAGTGCAAAGAGAACATTGACAACTCAGATGAAAGCAACCGGAGAAGTTATGAGTATCTGTGATAACTTTGAAGGTGCATTAATGAAAGCAATACGTTCTCTGGAACAGCATGTAGACAGTCTTATGTCTTATGATTTTACAAATCTGTCAGATGACGATCTGATGGAAGAACTTCATATAGTAGATGATATGAGAATGTGGAGAATAGCAGAAGCAATCCGCCGTGGCGTGTCATATGAGACGATTCATGATATTACAAAGATTGATATCTGGTTTATCGACAAATTTGCGATCATTACAGAGATGGAAGAAAGACTCAGAACAGAAGAACTCACACTAGAGCTTTTAAAAGAAGCAAAGAGAATTGAATTCCCAGACAATGTGATTGCCGATTTGACAGGAAAAGATGAACGTGAGATTCATGATATGCGTCATGCAAATGGTATCGTAGCAGCATATAAGATGGTTGATACTTGTGCAGCTGAGTTCGCAGCCGAGACACCATATTACTATTCTGTATTTGGTTGTGAATCAGAAGTCGAGAAGACAAATGATAAAAAGAAAGTACTGGTATTAGGTTCCGGCCCAATCCGTATCGGTCAGGGTATAGAGTTTGACTTCTGTTCCGTACATTGTACCTGGGCATTTTCAAAAGAAAATTATGAAACAATTATTGTAAATAACAACCCGGAGACAGTAAGTACTGACTTTGATATTGCAGATAAGTTGTATTTTGAGCCATTAACACCAGAAGATGTGGAAAGCATTGTAGATATTGAAAAACCAGATGGAGCAGTTGTTCAGTTTGGTGGACAGACAGCGATTAAATTAACAGAAAGTCTGATGAAGATGGGAGTTCCGATTCTTGGAACATCTGCAGAAAATGTAGACAAAGCAGAGGACAGAGAGCTCTTTGATGAAATCCTAGAAGAGTGTGAGATTCCGAGACCGACAGGTGGAACTGTATTTACAGCAGAAGAAGCAAAAGAAGTAGCAAACAGACTTGGATATCCTGTACTGGTTCGTCCTTCATACGTACTTGGTGGACAGGGTATGCAGATTGCAATCAATGATCATGATATTGATGAATTTATCGGAATCATCAATAGAATTGCACAGGATCACCCAATTCTTGTAGATAAATATTTACAAGGTAAAGAAATCGAAGTAGATGCTGTATGTGACGGAGAGGATATTCTGATTCCTGGAATTATGGAGCATATTGAGAGAGCAGGTATCCATTCGGGAGACAGTATTTCAGTATATCCGGCACAGAGCCTGACACAGTCAGCAAAGGATAAGATTGCAGAATATACAAGAAGACTCGCAAAATCACTGCATGTAATCGGTATGATCAATATTCAGTTTATTGTATGCGGAGAGGACGATGTATATGTAATCGAAGTAAACCCTCGTTCCAGCCGTACGGTGCCATATATCAGTAAAGTAACAGGCATTCCGATCGTACCACTTGCAACGCAGGTTATCATCGGTAAGAAAATACGTGAATTAGGCTACACACCGGGACTTCAGAAGGAAGCAGATTATATTGCGGTTAAAATGCCGGTATTCTCATTTGAGAAGATTAGAGGAGCAGATATCAGCCTTGGACCGGAAATGAAATCGACAGGAGAGTGTCTTGGAATTGCAAAGACATTCGATGAAGCATTATACAAAGCATTTATCGGTGCAGGAATCAAATTGCCGAAATATAAAAATATGATCATGACAGTTCGTGATGGAGAAAAAGAAGAGGCAGTGGAGATTGGCCGTAGATTTGCTGATATCGGATATCGTATCTTCGCGACAAGCGGAACAGCGGCTACTTTAAGAGAGGCAGGCGTGAAGGCAATCCCGGTTCGTAAGATTGAACAGGAGTCTCCAAACCTTCTGGATTTAATTCTTGGTCATGAAATTGATCTTGTTATTGATATTCCGGCACAGGGAGCAGAGCATTCAAAAGATGGATTTATTATCCGAAGAAATGCGATTGAGACAGGTGTTAATGTATTGACAGCAATGGATACAGCAAAAGCCTTGATCACCAGTCTTGAAAATACAGATATTCAGAAACTGACATTGATCGACATTGCAAAAGTGCAGTAAGAAAATGTGAGAGATAAAAAACTTTACATTTACAAAATGTGAGTTATAATAGTAAAGGTAATTGAAGCGGACATCACTTGAGTGGAATGTCCGCTTTTTGGAGTTTGTTGAAAGGAAGATAGCATTCATGAAGAGACAATTTGATCTGCTTAGAAAAACAATGCCCTTGATACATAATATTACAAATTATGTGACGGTGAATGATGTCGCCAATATCCTGCTTGCGTGTGGAGGGAGTCCGATCATGTCAGATGAGGTGGAAGATGTGGAAGATATCACATCTATTTGTAATGGATTGAATATCAATATCGGGACATTACATAAATCAAGTATCGAAGGTATGCTGCGTGCAGGAAAAAAGGCAAACAATTTGCATCATCCGATTTTATTAGATCCGGTAGGAGCAGGTGCAAGTAAATTCCGTACAGAAACGGCCCTGCGGTTAATGCAAGAATTAAATCTGGCAGTTATCAGGGGGAATATTTCCGAAATAAAAACTCTGGCATTTGGAAGTGGGACAACAAAGGGTGTAGATGCAGACGTGTCGGATGCCGTAACAGAAGAAAATTTAGAGCAGGCAATTGAGTTTGTGAAAGCTTTTTCTAAGAAGACAGGAACGATTATTGCTGTGACAGGTAGAATCGATTTGGTTACAGACGGAAATAGATGTTATGTGATCCGTAATGGGAGTCCGGAGATGGGGAAAATCACCGGGACAGGATGTCAGTTATCCGGTATGATGACAGCATTTATTACTGCGAATCCAGATGAAATGCTCGAAGCGGCAGCAGCGGCGGTCTGTGCTATGGGACTTGCCGGGGAGATTGGATGGAGCAGGATGCAAACAGGAGATGGCAACGCTACCTATCGCAATCGTATTATAGATGCTATTTATAATATGACAGGAGATATTTTAGAAAAGGGTGCAAACTACGAAATTCGATAAATTTTGTACAAAAAGGATGGTAAAATAGAATGAATTGTGAGAAGAAAGATTTGATTTTATATGCAGTAACAGATCGTCATTGGCTAAATGGAGAGACACTTTACAGTCAGGTTGAAAAAGTATTGAAGGGTGGGGCGACATTTATCCAGCTGCGCGAAAAGAATCTGGATGAAGAACATTTTATGGAAGAGGCAAAAGAAATCCAGGAGCTTTGCCGTAAATACCATGTTCCATTTATAATTAATGATAATGTTGAACTCACAGCAGCAATTGATGCAGATGGAGTACATGTAGGACAGCGTGACATGGAAGCCGGTGATGTTCGTGCAAAACTTGGTCCGGATAAAATTATCGGAGTTTCAGCACAGACTGTACAGCAGGCAGTGGAAGCTGAAAAAAGAGGTGCAGATTATTTAGGAGTTGGGGCAGTATTTCCAACAGGGACCAAAGAAGATGCAGTTGAAGTCGGAAAAGAGGTTCTGAAGGAAATATGTGAAGCGGTTTCTATTCCGGTTGTTGCAATTGGAGGCGTTGGAGCGCATAATGTAGAAGAACTTGCAGGAAGTGGTATTAGTGGCATTGCAGTTATCAGCGCGTTGTTTGCTCAGCCGGATATTGAACAGGCAACAAAAGATTTAAGGAGCCGTACGGAACAGATGCTTGCAAAATAACACTGCAAATGGATGAGGTAAAGGAAATGGTGAAAGGAATAATATTTGATGCGGATGGAACGCTTTTGAATTCCATGCCTATCTGGGAGAATTTAGGAGAGCTTTATTTAAAATCTATGGGGATTGAAGCGAAACAGGGTCTCGGGGAAGTTCTCTTTACAATGAGTCTTCCGCAGGCAGCCCGGTATTTGATTCAAGAGTATCATTTGAATCTGACAGAAGAAGAAATCATAGATGGACTGAATCGTGAGATAGAAGAATACTATGCAAAGAAGGTACCTTTAAAAGAAGGCGTCCGAAGTTTTCTTGAAGGATTTCGTGAGTTACATATTCCGATGGTAATCGCTACAACGGGAGATCGAAAGAATCTTGAGGAAGCCCTAAAGCGATTGGGAATCAGGAATCTGTTTGAAGGAATTTTGACATGTACAGAGATGCAGACAGATAAGTCAAAACCAGATATTTACCTTGCGGCAGCACTTCAGATGGATTGTGATCCGGATGAAGTAATTGTTTTTGAAGATGCATATCACGCAATTGTAACAGCAAAGAAGGCTGGATTTATTACAGTAGGAGTGTACGATCAGGCAAATGATAGAGATTTGGCTAAGATATGGAATACGGCGGATGTATATTTGCCGGGATATGATGATTTTCAAAAATTTTGGTGGAGTATGACAGAAAAAGGAGAAGATGAAGTATGATGAGAACAGCATTATCAATTGCCGGAAGTGATTCTAGTGGAGGGGCCGGGATTCAGGCTGATATTAAGACCATGACTGCAAATGGAGTATATGCTATGACGGCAATTACGGCATTGACAGCACAAAATACTACAGGTGTGACAGGGATTATGGAAGTGACACCGGAATTTCTGGCTCAGCAATTGGATAGTATTTTTACAGATATCCGTCCGGATGCGGTAAAAATAGGAATGGTATCTTCTTCTGCCTTAATTCAGGTAATTGCAGAAAAATTGAAAGAATATAAAGCAGAAAATATTGTGATTGATCCGGTCATGGTCGCTACAAGTGGTTCAAAATTAATTAGTGATGATGCAATTGAAACTCTAAAAACATGCTTGATGCCACTTTCTTCTATTTTAACACCAAATATTCCGGAAGCAGAAGTATTGGCTGAAATGAAGGTAGAGACAGAAGAGGAGATGATCCTTGCAGCAAAGAAAATCAGTGAAACATTTCATTGTGCGGTGCTCTGTAAAGGCGGTCATCAGTTGAATGATGCAAATGACCTTTTGTACCGAGACGGAGAATATAAGTGGTTTCATGGAAAACGAATCCAAAATCCAAATACCCATGGAACAGGCTGCACATTATCCAGTGCCATTGCTTCGAACCTCGCAAAGGGATATAGCATGGATGAATCCGTAAAAAGAGCAAAAGATTATATTTCAGAAGCTTTGGAGACAATGTTGGATTTGGGAAAAGGCTCTGGTCCTATGAAGCATTGTTTTAATATTACGGGAAAGTATGTGACATGTGTAAATGATGACTCTAAGGAAGAGGAAGCATAGGATGAAAACAAAAAAGAAATATATGGGAATTCTTTATATTATTATTTCTGCATTTTGTTTTGCACTGATGGCGATGTTTGTGAGATTAGCCGGAGATTTGCCATCTGTTCAAAAAAGTTTTTTCAGAAACCTGGTAGCGTTGATATTTGCATTTGTACTCTTAAAGAAAGATAGGATTGGATTTTCAGGGAAAAAAGAAAATGTAAAATATTTATTTATACGTTCACTTGCAGGAACAATCGGGATTTTATGCAATTTTTATGCAGTAGATCATCTGGTGCTGTCAGATGCTTCTATGCTTAATAAAATGTCTCCGTTTTTTGCTATTATATTTAGTGCTTTGATATTGAAAGAAAAGGTGAAAATTCCGCAGGCATTGATCGTTATCGGTGCATTTCTGGGAAGTCTGTTAATCATTAAACCGACACCTGCAATCTTTTCAGAGCCGGCATCACTCATTGGTTTGCTAGGTGGATTAGGGGCAGGAGTCGCATATACATACGTACGTGTGTTAGGTCAAAAAGGTGAAAAAGGTCCATTTATCGTATTTGTATTTTCCTCATTTTCATGTATTGCTACATTACCATTTTTAATCGTAGATTATCATCCGATGTCAATAATGCAGATTGTGTGTTTACTTTTTGCAGGTCTGGCGGCAAGTGGCGGACAGTTTAGTATTACAGCAGCGTATTTTCATGCACCTGCAAAAGAAATTTCTGTATATGACTACTCACAGATTATTTTTTCAGCATTGCTTGGATTTATTATATTTGGACAGGTTCCGGATATCTATAGCTGGATTGGATATATTATCATCTGCACAATGGCAGTAGTCATGTTTTTATCTCAGTCGAGAAGACTCCCACCTCTTTAGGTGGTGAGTAATAGCAAATTTGTCTCAGTGGGAGTCCAATCTCCGACTGAGATAAACGCTCCGCGAGGATGCGCAGTGATTCTGATAGGAATATGTCAGCTATGCTGACCAGAATCACGCGCCAAGTCTCACGGACGTTCGACTTGAAATAATAAGAATAAAGAATAAAATACAAAAGGGTTACTATTTTTTGTAAAAGAAAATAGTAACTCTTTTTCTCGTAGTTGATAATAATTCATAAAATAGCTCTTAAATATTGACAAATAGAAAGACTGGCTGTATAGTGTTCCTAGAAAGAACTACTAGTAAAAACAAGGACGGTGTACTACAATGGATGAACATCAGTTTATAGAATGTTTGATCCACTATGGATTGACAAGACAAGAGGCAATTGTGTATCACAGATTGTTGACAGATGGGAAACAGACAGGGTATGAGATAGCGAAAGCGACAGGAATTTCCAGATCGAATGCTTATAGTGCACTGGCTGCACTGACAGAAAAAGGTGCGGCTTATATTTTAGAGGAGAATGCTAAGAAGTATATTCCGGTTGCACTGGAAGAGTTCTGTGAAAACAGTATCAGACGCATGCAAGAAGAGAAAGCCTGGATGCTTGAAAATCTTCCGAGTTCTTATGTGGATGAGGAAGGGTATATTACAATTGAAGGAGAGAGCAATATCAGTAATAAGATACATAATCTTTTGGATGAGACAGAGGAGAGGGTATATCTTTCCTGTTCATATCTATATTTAAGTGAATTTCAAGAGGAATTAATGAAATTGGAACAGCAGGGCAAAAAGGTTGTGATCATTACGGATGGAGTCTGTCCATTGGAAAATGTACAAGTATATACCGGTGATTCAAAGGGAAAACAGATTGGAATTATTACAGATTCCAAACATGTGCTGACAGGTGAGTATGGGAAAGGAAGTATGAATACCTGCCTTTATTCCGGAAAAAAGAATTTCGTGATGCTTTATAAAAATGCATTGGCGAATGAGATAAAACTAATGACATTAAGTAAGGAGAAGCAATAAGATGAGTAAAAAACCATTTGTGACAAAAGAGCAGATTGAAGAAATTACAAAAACATATCCAACACCTTTTCATCTTTATGATGAAAAAGGAATTCGTGAAAATGCAAAGGCATTGAAAGAAGCATTTGCATGGAATCCGGGATATAAAGAATATTTTGCTGTCAAAGCAACACCAAATCCATTTTTAATCCAGATTTTAAGAGAATATGGATGTGGGTGCGACTGCTCTTCATACACTGAATTGATGCTCTCAGAGGCAATGGGAGCAGTAGGACAGGATATTATGTTTTCATCAAATGATACACCGATGGAAGAATTCCAGTATGCAGATAAATTGGGTGCCACAATCAATTTAGATGATATTACACATATTGATTTCCTGGAGAAAGCAATTGGACATATTCCGGAAAGAATCAGCTGTCGCTATAATCCGGGTGGGTTGTTTAAGATAAGTAACGACATTATGGATAATCCCGGAGATGCAAAATATGGAATGACAACAGAACAAATGACAGAGGCATATAAGATCCTGAAGTCTAAAGGAGCAAAAGAATTTGGAATTCATGCATTTCTTGCAAGTAATACAGTGACAAATGATTATTATCCAATGCTTGCGAAGGTGTTGTTTGAAGAAGCAGTTAAACTCCAGAAAGAGACTGGAGCACATATTACGTTTATTAATCTTTCAGGTGGTATTGGAATCCCTTATAAACCAGACCAGACACCAAATGATATTCGTGCAATTGGAGAAGGTGTCCGTCGCGTATATGAAGAAGTTCTTGTTCCTGCAGGAATGGGAGATGTTGCAATTTATACAGAATTAGGTCGTTTTATGATGGGACCTTATGGATGTCTGGTTACAAAAGCAATCCATGAGAAACATACACATAAAGAATATATCGGTGTAGATGCATGTGCTGTGAATTTGATGCGTCCTGCAATGTATGGTGCATATCATCATATTACTGTAATGGGGAAAGAAGACCAGCCATGTGACCATAAATACGATATTACAGGATCCCTGTGTGAAAATAATGATAAATTTGCAATTGACCGTATGCTTCCAAAGATTGATAAAGGAGATTATCTGGTTATTCATGATACAGGGGCACACGGCTTTTCAATGGGATATAACTATAATGGAAAATTAAAATCAGCAGAATTGCTTTTGAAAGAAGATGGAAGTGTACAGCTGATTCGCCGTGCAGAGACACCGGCAGATTATTTTGCGACATTTGATTGTTTTGATATTGGAAAAAAATTGATAAATAAATAATAATAAAAAAAGAGCCGCGTGGCTCTTTTTTTATTGTCTTATATTAGGAAAGCGTCTTTCCTGATGCTGTATTTGAAAATTTTAAAGATGCTTCCACAAATCCTTTGAATAGTGGGTGTGGTTTGTTTGGTCTGGATTTTAACTCAGGATGTGCCTGTGTTGCAATGAACCAAGGGTGAGATGGAATTTCAATCATCTCTACAATACGTCCGTCAGGAGAAAGACCTGAAAGCATCATGCCGTTCTCTTCCAATACTTCGCGATAATCGTTGTTGACTTCATAACGATGACGATGACGTTCGTTGATGTCTTTTGTTCCATACAATGCATAAGCTTTAGAATCCTCTTTCAGTACGCAAGGGTATGATCCGAGTCTTAATGTTCCTCCGATATCTTCGATACCAATCTGGTCAGGCATAATATGGATGACAGGATGCGTTGTATTTGGATTTAATTCCATGCTGTGAGCATCATTGTAGCCGATAACGTCTCTTGCAAATTCAACAATAGAAAGCTGCATACCAAGGCAAAGACCAAGAAATGGAACATTATGTGTTCTGGCATATTTAATTGCTTCGATTTTTCCTTCAATACCACGATCTCCAAATCCGCCAGGTACTAAAATACCGCTTACATCACCAAGGATTTCTTCCACATTTTCAGATGTAACAGTTTCAGAATCAACCCACTTGATATTTACAGTAGTATGACTATAGATACCTCCGTGCTTTAATGCTTCTACCACACTGATATAAGCATCATGAAGCTGGATGTATTTTCCGACAAGTGCAACAGTAACTTCCTGTGTCGGATGACGCAAATTATCTACCATTTCTGTCCAGTCTTTTAAATTTGGCTCTGGACAAGGCAAATGCAGGGATTCGCAGACAACCTGTGCCAGGTGCTCTTTTTCCATAGCAAGTGGAGCTTCATATAAGTAATCCACATCAAGGTTTTGCAATACATGATTAGCAGGAAGATTGCAGAACAAAGAAATTTTGTCTTTCATTCCCGCGTCCAATGGGTATTCAGAGCGGCATACGATGATGTCCGGCTGAATTCCCATTCCCTGCAATTCTTTTACGCTTGCCTGAGTTGGTTTTGTTTTCATCTCCTGAGATGCTCTCAGGTAAGGAATTAAAGTAACGTGGATCAGAATAACATTTTCTGCTCCTTTTTCATGTTGAAACTGACGGATGGATTCAAGAAATGGTTGACTCTCAATATCTCCGACAGTACCACCGACCTCAATAATCGCGATTTCAGTATCTGTAGCAGCAGGATTACGGTAAAATCTGCTTTTGATCTCGTTTGTAATATGTGGAATAACCTGAACGGTACCTCCACCGAAATCGCCACGACGTTCTTTCTGTAATACAGACCAATAAATTTTACCTGTTGTGACATTCGAGTTCTTAGTAAGATTCTCATCGATAAAACGTTCATAATGTCCAAGGTCAAGGTCTGTTTCAGCACCATCATCTGTTACGAAGACTTCTCCGTGCTGAACGGGATTCATTGTTCCCGGATCAATATTAATATAAGGATCAAATTTTTGCATTGTCACAGTATATCCGCGGGCTTTCAAAAGACGACCGAGAGATGCTGCTGTGATTCCTTTTCCAAGACCGGATACGACACCTCCGGTGACAAATACATATTTTACTGCCATATTATCCTCCTTAGTATAAATCTCTAAAGTAAATTTGTTATATTCCCCTAAATTACAAAAAGTATACTTAGATAAAGGAAAGTACAGTCCTATTTTTTAGTGATAGACATGTCCGTTCTCATAGACTGCCTCACAGGTAAGCTGAACACCTAATTTTTTAAATATTTTAATGTCGACATTAGACAACATAACAGAAGTATGAGCCTGACATCCACGTAATTTAGGAAGCTGCTGTAATGCAAGTGCAGCATCCTTTCTTGAAGCAGCACTCGCAGAAAGTGCAATCAATACTTCATCTGTATGCAGACGAGGGTTCTGGCTTCTTAAGTATTCTGTCTTAAGCTTTTGAATCGGTTCAATAGACTCTGGTGAAATAATCTGGAGTTCATGGTCCAGACCAGCGAGTTCCTTGATTGCGTTAAGCAAAAGTGCAGCGGACGCACCAAGGAGAGCAGATGTCTTACCGGTTACGATTTTACCATCAGGAAGTTCAAGAGAAGCAGCAGGACCATTTGTCTCTTCGGCACGGCTCATTGCTGCTGCAACAACAGGGCGATCCTGAACTGTTACGTCTACCTGACTCATAAGAAGTTCCAGTTTTTGTATTGTCTCTTCAGAACAGGTTCCTTTTAAAATCGCGTTCTTTGCTTCATAGTAACGACGAATAATTTCCTGACGTGATGCTTCGCGGCATGCCTCATCATCACAAATACAATTTCCAGCCATGTTGACTCCCATGTCAGTAGGAGATTTGTAAGGGCTCTTTCCATAAATTTTATGGAAAATGGTATTGAGTACAGGGAAAATCTCTACATCACGGTTGTAATTTACGGTTGTTTCCCCGTATGCTTCTAAATGGTATGGATCAATCATGTTGATATCATTTAAATCGGCAGTTGCAGCTTCATAAGCAAGATTAACAGGATGGCTTAATGGAAGATTCCAGATAGGGAATGTTTCAAATTTGGCATATCCTGCATGAATTCCTCTTTTATGCTCATGATATAACTGAGACAGACAAGTTGCCATCTTACCGCTTCCAGGACCTGGTGCAGTAATAATGACCAGAGGTCTGGTTGTTTCAATATAATCATTTTTTCCATAGCCTTCATCACTGACAATCTGTGCCACATTGGAAGGATAACCAGGGATATTGTAGTGCATATAAACTTTAATGTTGAGTTTTTCCAAACGGTTTCTAAACATCAGTGCACTTTCCTGACCGGAAAATTGAGTGATTACGACACTGCCTACGTAAAGTCCATTATCATGGAAAGAATCCATAAGACGAAGAACATCGGAATCGTAAGTGATCCCCAGATCACCACGCACTTTATTTTTTTCGATATCTTTAGCGCTGATTACAATGATGATTTCCGCCTGAGAACTTAATTGCTTCAGCATCTGAAGTTTACTGTCCGGCTGAAATCCCGGAAGAACTCTGGATGCATGATAGTCGTCAAAAAGTTTACCGCCAAATTCAAGATACAATTTATGATCAAACTGTTCAATTCTTTGACGAATATGTTCGGACTGCATTTTTAGATACTTTTCATTATCAAAACCTATTTTCATGTTGACCTCTCTTTATATTTAATGACATTGATTTTTCTTGATAGGAAGATTCCTTACATTTTATGACAAAAAGTAACAAGAAAAAATCCTACATGCTATAGTATACTATATAATTGCTGTTGTTTACAATATTTTCACTATTTTTTTATTGATTTATAAGTTTGTGGAATTTATAATGATAACAGTGGACTTTAGGAGGAACAGAATGGATAATCAAAATAATAACAATAAGCCTAGAAATAACCGGCAGGGATGGAGTGTGATCATAATTACCACCTTACTGGCTATTTTTGTTGTAATGGGGCTGTATTCATTGATGCAGGATAAGAATCCGCAGGAAATCAGCTATTATAAATTTCTGAAAATGGTAGATGATGGAAAAGTTGATAAAGTTAAGATCAGTTCATCAAGAATTTATATTACATTAAAAGATGGCGTATCAGTAAAAGAAGAACTGGACGACGACGATACTACGCAGAATTCAACTGAGTCTGCGACAACTGAGAACAGTACATTACAGGAAGCACAAGACTTGGCAGATGATCTGGCAAAGCAGCTTGGTGTTTCAGAAAGTGATATGGAGAGCACAAAAGAACCGGATTATTATACGGGGATAGTGAATGATGATTCACTGCCAGAACGTTTATATAATGCCGGGGTAGACTATGAGCAGGAAATTCCTGATACAATGTCTTCTATCATATTTGAAATGTTTGTAACAGTCATTCTTCCAATTGTATTACTTATGATATTGTTTAATTTCCTTATGAAACGCATGACCAAAGGTGGCGGTATGATGGGAATAGGAAAGAGCAATGCGAAAGTATATGTGGAGAAAGAAACCGGAGTGACATTCCAGGATGTTGCAGGTGAAGATGAAGCAAAAGAGTCTTTGCAGGAGGTAGTTGATTTCCTGCATAACCCGGGTAAATATACAGGTATCGGAGCAAAACTTCCAAAAGGAGCATTACTTGTAGGCCCTCCGGGAACAGGTAAGACTTTGCTTGCCAAGGCTGTTGCTGGAGAGGCAAAGGTTCCATTTTTCTCGTTATCGGGTTCTGCATTTGTGGAGATGTATGTTGGTGTAGGAGCATCCAGAGTACGAGATTTATTTAAACAGGCTCAGCAGATGGCACCATGTATTGTGTTTATTGATGAGATTGATGCGATTGGTAAAAGCCGTGATACAGCTATGGGCGGCGGTAATGATGAACGAGAGCAGACATTGAATCAGCTTTTGGCGGAGATGGATGGATTTGATACAAATAAAGGTCTTTTGCTTTTAGCAGCAACAAATAGACCGGAAGTGCTGGATCCGGCACTTTTAAGACCAGGACGTTTCGACAGAAGAATCATTGTTGATAAACCGGATTTGAAAGGCCGTGTGGAGATTTTAAAAGTACATTCAAAAGATGTTAAGATGGATGAGACTGTTGATTTGGAAGCAATTGCATTGGCTACATCAGGAGCGGTTGGTTCAGATCTTGCTAATATGATCAATGAAGCTGCGATCAATGCAGTTAAGCATGGACGTCAGGTTGTAAGTCAGAAAGATTTATTTGAGGCAGTTGAAGTAGTTCTGGTTGGAAAAGAGAAAAAAGACAGAATTATGAGCAACGAGGAACGCCGAATTGTTTCATATCACGAAGTCGGACATGCGTTGGTGAGTGCTCTTCAAAAAGATGCAGAGCCGGTTCAGAAAATTACAATCGTGCCTAGAACAATGGGGGCTCTTGGATATGTAATGCAAACACCGGAAGAAGAGAAATTCTTGAATACAAAGAAAGAATTAGAGGCAATGCTTGTAGGGGCATTGGCAGGTCGTGCGGCAGAGGAAATTGTTTTCGATACTGTTACAACAGGAGCATCTAATGATATAGAGCAGGCTACAAAGATTGCAAGAGCAATGATCACGCAGTATGGTATGTCTGAAAAGTTTGGCTTGATTGGTCTGGAATCCGTGCAGCACAGATATTTGGATGGTCGTGCGGTCATGAATTGTGGGGAAGCAACGGCTGCAGAGATAGATAAAGAAGTTATGGAGATGCTGAAGAAAGCTTATGATGAGGCAAAATCATTGTTGACTGAGAACAGAGAAGCTTTGGATAAAATCGCAGCATTCTTGATTGAGAAAGAAACCATCACAGGAAAAGAATTCATGAAGATTTTCCGTGAAGTGAAGGGAATCCCTGAACCAGATGAGTCACAAGAAAAGAAAGAAGACAGAATTGTGATGAAACCGACAGAAGATGCAGAAGTTGATAATACAGATGAGACAGAAGATGCAGAAGCTTAAAAAGCCAGATGTGGTGGAAGAGTAGTAAAAAGCAGGGATGAGTTTATCCCTGTTTTTTTATCTCAGTCGAGAAGACTCCCACCTCTTTCAGGTGGTGAGTAACAGCAAATTTGTCTCAGTGGGAGAGGTGAAAAAACGAATGCAGGAACAGAATTTTAATATAGAGGAAGAATTAAAGAAATTACCTGGAAAGCCTGGCGTCTATTTGATGCATGATGAAAAGGATCATATTATATATGTGGGAAAAGCCATCAGCCTGAAAAATCGTGTTCGTCAATATTTTCAAAGCAGCCGGAATAAAAGTGTGAAAATTGAACAAATGGTTACGCATATTCGTAGATTTGAATATATCGTAACGGATTCTGAATTGGAAGCGCTGGTTTTAGAGTGTAATTTGATTAAAGAACATCATCCAAAATATAATACGATGCTGATGGATGATAAGGCATATCCATTTATAAAGGTTACAACAAACGAACCCTATCCAAGAGTTATGCTGGCACGGAAGATGTTGAAAGATAAAGCAAAGTATTTTGGACCATTTACAAGCAGTCAGGCGGTAAGAGATACAATTGAATTATTGCATAAGCTATATCATATACGAAGCTGTAATAGAAGCCTTCCAAAGGATATAGGAAAAGAAAGACCTTGCTTAAATTATCATATTAAACAATGCGATGCACCTTGTCAGGGGTATATATCACAAGAAGAATACGGAAAATCAATAGCGGAAGTGTTACGCTTTTTGGGAGGAAATTATGCACCGATTCAAAAAGAGCTGGAAGAGAAAATGCTTAAGGCATCAGAAGAAATGGAATTTGAGAAAGCAATAGAATACAGAGAATTATTGAATAGTGTGAATAAAATTGCACAGAAACAAAAGATTACGGACAGCAGTTGGGAGGATAGAGATATTCTGGCTGTGGCAACGGATAAGGAAGATGCCGTTGTGCAAGTCTTTTTTATACGTGGCGGACGACTGATCGGACGTGATCACTTTTATTTAAAAATTCAGCAGGATGAATTAAAAGCAAATATTATAGATAGTTTTATCAAGCAGTATTATGCAGGAACGCCATTTATTCCAAGTGTTTTAATGGTTCAGGAAGTGCTGGAGGATAGTAGTTTACTTGAAGAGTGGCTTTCTGCAAAGCGTGGTGCTAAGGTGTCTATTCTTGTCCCTAAAAAAGGAACCAAGGAAAAAATGGTGGAACTCGCAGAAAATAATGCAAAAATGGTTCTTACGAAAGATAAGGAACGTCTTAAAAGAGAAGAAGGACGGACAATCGGTGCCGTAAAGGAAATCGAAAAATTAATTGGAGTGCAGGATATATATCGTATGGAAGCATATGATATTTCAAATACAAATGGGTTTGAATCGGTAGGCTCAATGGTTGTTTATGAACGTGGGAAACCAAAGAAGAATGATTATCGTAAGTTCAAGATTAAAGGTGTAAAAGGTGCAGATGATTATGCAAGTATGCGAGAGGTTTTGACAAGAAGATTTATGCATGGTCTGAAAGAAAAAGAAGAAAGTAAAGAGGTAGGCGGGTTCACAGTATTTCCGGATTTAATCTTAATGGATGGAGGAAGAGGACAGGTAAATATTGCGTTGGAGGTTTTAGATGCACTTCATTTGAATATCCCGGTTTGTGGAATGGTCAAAGATGATCATCATAGAACAAGAGGACTCTATTTTCAAAATGAAGAGATTACAATTGACCGTTCTTCAGAAGCATTTCGTTTGATTACGCGAATTCAAGATGAGGCACATCGATTTGCAATCGAATATCATAAACAATTGAGAGGAAAAGGACAGGTACATTCAATATTAGATGATATTGAAGGAATCGGACCTTCAAGAAGAAAGAGTTTAATGCGAGAATTTGTCAGCCTGGAGGCAATTAAAGCTGCTACAGTTGAAGAATTAGCTCGAATACCATCAATGAATGAAAAGGCAGCAGAATCTGTATACAAATTTTTTCATTAGTGTTAAAATAGATACAAAGCTAAGCTAAAAAGTCCAAAGACTACAGTAAAATGAATGAAAATAATAGCTAGAAGAGGAGAAAAGTTATGGGACATGGTGTGAAATTAAGTGAATTAGCAGAAAAAATGGAACTAAAAAATCTGACACCAACAGTTGAGTTGAAAGGAAAAGAGGTAAGTATTCCGGAGGTAAACAGACCGGCATTACAGCTATCAGGTTTCTTTGATCATTTTGATTCAGATCGTGTGCAGATTATCGGATACGTGGAATACACGTATTTGCAGACTTTAGATTATGAAAGAAAGATAAAAATATACGATGAATTGGTGACATATAAAGTTCCTTGTATTGTATATAGTAGAAATCTGGAGCCGGATAAGGAACTTATCGAGAAAGCAGCGAAACAGGATATTCCGATTTTTCAGACAGAAAAACAGACATCTGGATTTATGGCAGAATTGATACGTTGGATGAACGTAAAACTTGCGCCATGTATTTCTATTCATGGAGTATTAGTGGATGTTTATGGTGTCGGTGTTTTGATTATGGGCGAGAGTGGCATAGGAAAAAGTGAGGCCGCTTTGGAACTGATCAAACGTGGACATCGTCTTGTGACAGATGATGTGGTGGAGATTCGTAAAGTAAGTGATGAGACACTTGTAGGTTCAGCACCGGATATTACAAGACATTTTATCGAGCTTCGAGGTATTGGTATCGTGGATGTAAAATCTATGTTTGGTGTTCAAAGTGTACGTGAAACGCAGAATATTGATTTGGTTATTACTTTGGAAGACTGGAGCAGAGAAAAAGAATATGATCGTTTAGGACTTGAAGAAAGTTATACAGAATTCCTTGGAAATAAAGTGGTATGCCATAATATTCCAATCCGTCCGGGACGTAATCTTGCCATTATAGTAGAATCAGCAGCTGTCAACCATAGACAAAAACAGATGGGATATAACGCAGCTCAGGAATTATATAAGAGAGTACAGGAGAATCTTGCAAAGAACAGATAATATTAAATGAGATATAAAAGAAATCCGACAAGGGAAATATACCTTTGCCGGATTTCTTTTTGTAATATTTTTAGAATCAAGTCTTGCGGAGCGTTTATCTCAGTCGGAGATTGGACTCCCACTGAGATGAATTACTGACCTGAACTATCAGTTCCTGAACTATCAGTTCCTGAACTATCACCGCCAGAGGTTGTACCTCCGCTAGAATCACTACCAGGAGTGGTAGTTGTAGTATTACTATTACTATTGGAAGAATCACTACCTGAATTAGTGCCGGATGATGTATTATTGTCTGATGAACTGTCATTATCATAGTTTTTCTCATCCGAGTCCTCTGTTTTCTTTGTCTTATTCGAATCAGCTGGTTTTGATGTTACGTGACCGGCACAGCTCTGAGTCGGACCGGTTCCTTCTGCAAAATATTCAGTGAATGACGGACAACTTGAAGTTGCCAAATATCCTGTCTGTGTACAAATCGTTTTCTGTTGAACAGAAGATGGCATTGTAAAATCCTTAGAAGGAAGTCCTGCATGAATTCTTGTCATAATGTTCTTCCAAATTACTTCATGCCAATACTGATTATAAATATTTTCCATTGGTTTGTTGCAATCGTATCCACCCCATACAGAAGCGGTGTAATAAGGAGTATAAGCAGCAAGCCATAAGTCATTACTTTTTTCAGTTGTACCTGTCTTTCCTGCAGCTGGCATACCATCCAGACGAGCAGCAGTACCGGTACCTTTGTTGATTACATCCTGCATTGCACTTGTCAGTAAAGCAGCAGTAGAATCCTTGATTACCTGATGTGAATCAGGAGTGCTATTATCCAGCAGAACATTTCCATCATGATCGACAACCTTTGTATATAAAATTGGTTTGATATAAGTTCCATTGTTTGCAATTGTTGCATATGCAGCTGTTAACTCAATGTTATATACACCACGTGTAATACCACCTAAAGCTGTAGAAGGCAGAACATCCGTCATTCCAGGGAAGTTATCGTTGTCATAATTTACCAGAGTAGAAAATCCAAAGTTAATCAAATAATCATAAGCTGTCTGTGGACCGATGTCTGTAATTGTATTTAATGCGGCAACGTTGATCGAGTGTTCGATAGAGTAGCGCATTGTAGAAGTTCCCGGATATACTTTGTCCCAGTTTTCAGCTTTCGAGCCGTCTGAATACACATAAGGACCAGCATTCTTAAGTGGAGAAGCCAGTGTATATTTGGCTGAATCCAATGCCGGAGCATATGTGGATAATACTTTAAAACATGAACCAGGCTGTCTGGTTGAATCGGTTGCACGATTCAATGAAAGGCTGGATGTTTTTTGACCTCGGCCGCCGACTATTGCTTTTACTTTTCCGGTAGATTGCTCCATAACTACGACAGAAACCTGTGGCTGTGGAGTGATATCAACACTTTCATCAACAGTTTCGCCTTCAGCAATGTTCAATGTTGATTTGTATTCATTGATAGCAGTATAAGCTTCATCCGGTGAAGAATAAATAAGTGGATATTCACGTCCCCACGCATTTCGAATATAATCAGCAAGCATCTCTTTGCTATAGTTTTCAATAGAGCCGTCAGCACGATAAATTGTCATTGCGTATTCCAGACCATATTCAGTTCCAACGGGATAAACAGCATCATTGGCAACTTCTTCATCACAAATCTGCTGGATTGCAGGATCCTGAGTAGAAGTAATTGTAAGACCACCACTGTAAAGAGCGTTGTAAGCCTGTGTCTCTGTGTAAGCTTTTCGTTCCATCAAGTCTTTGATAATCTGTTGAGACAAATCATCATTGAAATAAGAATAAGGTGTTGTATCAGTTATAGAAGCATTAGGCAAAATGCGTTCGTAAACCGGATCGGCTTTTGCTTCGTCATATTCAGCCTGAGTGATATATCCTTGTTCTAACATATTCTTCAAAACTTTGTTGCGACGTTTCGAATTATTATCAGGATATACAACCGGATCAAACTCGGTTGGGTTCTGAGTGATACCGGCAATAACAGCACATTCAGAAAGTGTCAGCTGTGAAACATCTTTTCCAAAATAACGCATCGAAGCAGCCTGAACACCAAGACAACCTTGTCCAAGATTGATCGTATTCATATACGCTTCCAAAATTTCATCCTTTGACATTTGCTTTTCGATGGCAATTGCGAGGTATTGCTCCTGTATCTTTCGCTCTAAACGATCATAAAATGTTTTTTCATCTATGAAGTTTGGAAATACATTGTTTTTGATCAACTGCTGTGTAAGTGTACTGGCACCTTCCGAAAAGTCTCCGGATGTGATACCGACAACTGCTGCACGTGCGATACCACGTAAGTCAATACCATTATGCTGATAAAAACGCTCGTCCTCAATTGCTACAAAAGCATGTGCGAGATTAACCGGAATTTCATCGATATTTTTATAAATTCGGTTAGAACCAGACTGTTTGAATTCTTCCAAAACAGAACCATCTGATTCGGCAACAACAGTGGTTACAAAAGCGCTTGGCTTTACATCTGCAGGAGTTACTGTTGGAGTGTTATCGATAATCTTCTTGGTAAATATGCCGACGCCTGCAACACCAATTACTGCGAGAAGAAGAATACAGATAAGGAGAGCTTTAAAAAAACATACCCAAACCCGCTTTTTCTTCATCTTTTTTTTCGAGGAGATCGACTTTTTCCTCCGTGTAAGATTGTTTTTTCCGTAATTCATGAATAATTTCCTCCTTTATTCATTAGTTTCTATTATATCAAAATTAGTATTCTAAATAAAGTAGAAAATGAAAAGTTTATATATAGATAAAAATTTTTAATAAATTCTTGTAGTTTTCTTCTGCTTTAGTATAATGGAAACCGTGAGAAATGGTAAAAAAGGAGCAATTATAGGTAAATGAATATAAAAATAGTCTATCAGGGGAACAGTGCCGAAATCGTTGAAAAGAAATCAAGATTTATTGCAGATATATTTTCAGTTTCTTCAGAGGAAGAAGCACTTCAAATTTTAGAAAAAGTTAAGAAGAAATATTGGGATGCGAGACATCATTGTTGGGCATATGCAATCGGAGACGAACAAGTTCAGGAGCGTTGCAGCGATGATGGGGAGCCTAGTGGCACAGCAGGAAAACCTATTCTGGAAGTGATACGAGGAAATGAAATTCATAATGTTCTAATTGTTGTGACACGTTATTTTGGAGGAACATTGCTTGGAACAGGCGGTCTGGTACGCGCATATACACAGGCAGCACAGGAAGGAATTGCAGCCAGTACGATTGTTACAAAAACACAAGGCTATAAAGTAAAAATCCAGACGGATTATACTACTCTTGGAAAAATCCAATATTTATTGGGACAAAAAGGAGTTCAGATTATAGACTCGATATATCAAGATAATGTAGAGATTTTTGTTTACATATCAAAAGAGGAGGAAACTGTACTTCAACGTGATATTACGGAAGTGACAAATGGACAAACTGAAGTCGAGAGAATAGAAGAGTGTAGTTTTGCCAATGTAGAGGGGAAAATGATTCAATTTGATGATTAAAAATTGAAAAGAGTTATGACGAAACAGAGCAGGAACAAATGGTTTAAACAATTGTTCCTGCTCTGAACTTATTTATGTAAGTTTAAAACTTACGGATTTAAAAATTAATTAAATTCTGGCTCAATCAAACCGAAAGAACCATCTTTTCTTTTATATACAACATTAACTTCATCTGTTTCTGCATTAGAAAATACGAAGAAGTTATGTCCGAGAAGATCCATCTGGATGCAAGCATCTTCCGGATACATTGGTTTAATTCCAAAACGTTTTGTACGTACAATCTTAACTTCATCTGTTTCAGAAGAATCGTCATCAGATTCAAAAAATTCTTTTTTGAAATTATTGCCTGATGAAGAAGCAGTAGGATGACCCTGGCTTCTCGCTACCAGTTTGTTTTTGTATTTTCGAAGCTGGCGTTCAATCACTTCTTCTACAAGGTCGATGGATATATACATATCGCTGCTTGTCTGTTCTGAACGAATAATATTTCCCTTTACAGGAATCGTTACTTCAATCTTCTGGCGATCTTTTTCTACGCTGAGTGTTACAATGATTTCGGTTTCAGGAGTGAAATACCTCTCAAGTTTTCCTAATTTTTGTTCGACTGTGTCTTTTAATCCAGGTGTTACCTCGATGTTCTTTCCGCTGATAATAAATTTCATGCCAATCAACTCCTTTTGTTCATATTATACAGAAAAATAATGAAATCATCTGTATTTATATAGGGATTATAACATATGACTGGATGATTGTACAGAGGAATTGTCTGAAAAAAGAGTGAAAAAATTAAAAAACTCAAAAAAATAAAAGCGGACAGAATAGTTACCGTCCGCTTTAAAATATTATTTTATATTACTTCTTTTACGCATTCTTGCATCAAGAATCTTCTTACGGATACGAAGTGAGCTTGGTGTTACTTCCAGAAGCTCATCTGTATCGATGAAGTCCAATGCTTCTTCAAGACTTAAAATACGAGGAGGTGTCAGTCGAAGTGCTTCATCTGCACTTGATGATCGAGTGTTTGTAAGATGTTTGGTCTTACATACATTTAATTCGATATCATCCGTCTTACCATTTTGTCCGATAACCATACCAGAATATACTTTTTCTCCGGCACCGATAAATAATGTTCCACGTTCCTGAGCACTATAGAGACCATAAGTTACAGATTCACCTGTCTCAAAAGCAATGAGGGAACCCTGTTTTCTATACTGAATATCGCCCTTATATGGAGCATAACCTTCGAAACTTGTATTTAAGATACCATTTCCCTTTGTATCTGTCATAAATTCTCCACGATATCCAATCAGTCCACGAGCTGGAATAGAGAACTCAAGACGAGTATATCCTCCATTGGACATTCCCATACTGCGGAGTTCACCCTTTCTCTGGCTTAATTTATCAATAACTGTTCCGGTAAACTCATCCGGCACATCAACGTAAGCAAGCTCCATAGGCTCGAGTTTCTTTCCGTTTTCATCTGTTTTATATAATACCTCTGCTTTGCTGACTGCAAATTCATAACCTTCACGGCGCATGTTTTCGATTAAAACAGATAAATGTAATTCTCCACGTCCAGAAACCTTAAAACTGTCGGCATTTTCTGTTTCTTCTACACGAAGACTTACATCTGTGTTTAATTCGCGAAGTAAACGATCACGGAGGTGACGGGAAGTTACAAATTTACCTTCCTGTCCTGCAAAAGGGCTGTCGTTTACGATAAACTGCATAGAAATTGTAGGCTCAGAAATCTTCTGGAATGGGATAGCAACCGGGTTATCAGGAGAACAAATTGTATCACCAATAGAAATATCTGAAATTCCGGAAATAGCAACGATGGAACCAATAGTAGCTTCTTTTACTTCTACTTTATTCAATCCATCAAATTCATATAATTTGCTGATTTTAACCTTCTGCTGTTTATCCGGATCATGATGGTTTACAACAACAACATCCTGATTTACAGAAATTGTTCCATTATCTACCTTACCGACTCCGATACGACCTACATATTCATTATAATCAATAGTACTGATCAAAACCTGAGTTGAAGCCTCTGGATCTCCCTCAGGAGCAGGAATATAATCAATGATTGTTTCAAATAAAGGCTGCATATCTTTTTCTTCGTCAGAAAGATCAAGCACAGCAATACCTGCTTTTGCAGATGCATAAACAAATGGACAATCTAACTGCTCCTCAGATGCATCCAAATCCATAAAAAGTTCCAGGACCTCATCAATAACTTCATCAGGTCTGGCTTCAGGTCTATCAATCTTATTGATACATACGATAACCGGAAGATTTAATTCCAATGCTTTACGCAGTACAAATTTTGTCTGTGGCATTGCACCTTCAAATGCGTCTACAACAAGAATAACACCATTTACCATTTTTAATACACGTTCTACTTCACCACCGAAATCAGCATGTCCCGGTGTATCAATGATATTGATTTTTGTTCCTTTATAATATACAGCAGTATTTTTAGACAGGATTGTAATTCCACGTTCACGCTCAATATCATTAGAGTCCATGACACGTTCAGCAACTTCCTGATTCTCGCGGAATACACCGCTTTGTTTTAAAAGCTCATCGACCAGAGTTGTCTTGCCGTGGTCTACGTGAGCGATAATTGCAATATTTCTAACATCTTCTCGTTTTGTTTTCATAGCTTCACACACTTTCCTAAATACATCATGATAAAGTTACAACTTTTTTATTCTATCACAAAATTTCAAATTTACAATACCTATATATGTAAAAAATATGTCTGCGAAAAAAGTCGTTTTCGGCTGTCGAGCGATTTTGGGATAAATTTGTTCTAAAAAAGGTGTTAAAGAACATAGATTTAGTAATGACTTAAAAATACCGCGAAGAGGAAGGGAGAATTACAAATTATGTCAGATAAGATTATTGAAAATAATCAGGTAACAATTATGGGAGAGGTTGCTTCACCTCTTACATATAGCCATGAGGTGTTTGGAGAAGGATTTTATGTAATGGATGTTATGGTGAAGCGATTGAGCAATTCGGAAGATCGGATTCCGCTCACAATATCGGAACGTTTGATTGATGTAAATCAGGACTATACCGGAGAATTTATTAAAGTATCCGGGCAGTTCCGTTCGTATAACCGGCATGAAGAACAAAAAAATCGATTGGTATTGTCTGTGTTTGTCCGTGAACTGGAATTTGTAGATGAAGAACTGGATGGAGCGAAGACAAATCATATCCTATTAGAAGGATACATTTGTAAAAAACCAATTTACAGAAAAACTCCGTTGGGAAGAGAAATTGCAGATTTGCTTCTGGCTGTAAACAGACCTTATGGAAAATCAGATTATATTCCTTGTATATGCTGGGGAAGAAATGCAAGATATGCTTCGGGATTTGAGGTTGGAGAACACGTACAATTGCTTGGAAGAATTCAAAGCAGAAATTATGTGAAAAAATTATCCGAGGCAGAAACTGAAACAAGAACAGCATATGAAGTTTCCGTAAGCAAATTAGAATGTATAGAGTAAGAAACAAAAAGTAAGCTGATATTGTATAATATAAATTGGTCAGTAATCTGTTTTAGGTAAAAGGGATCGTTAAAAGGATATCATTTCTTGAGGAATTGCTTCAAATATGATATCCTTTTTGTTAGTAGTGATTAAATACATAAAAAGCTATCAGCCATACTTAGTGACAGAATATGGGTTAAAAAGACTAGAACGCAGTGAAATACAGGAGGATAGAAACATGATAAGAGTTTTGATGAGTGGATGCAATGGAAAGATGGGACAGATGATAACAGGTCTTGTAAAAGAGGATGAGCAGGTTGAAATCGTGGCAGGAATAGATACTTATACTGGAATTTCGAATACATATCCGGTATTCAAAAGTTTTGCAGATTGTGATGTAGAAGTTGATGTGGTGATTGATTTTTCGAATGCTGCAGCATTGGAAGGATTGTTGGCTTATTGTATAAGTAAGCAAGTGCCGGCGGTAATTTGTTCGACGGGTTATTCAGAGGAACAGCTGCAGAAAATTAAAGAAGCTTCTGAAAAAGTTGCAATTTTAAAATCTGCGAATATGTCTATGGGAATCAATCTTTTGTTAAAGCTTTTGAAGGATGCCGCTAAGGTGCTGGCACCGGCAGGATATGATATTGAATTAGTAGAAAAGCATCACAATCAAAAACTGGATGCACCAAGTGGAACAGCACTTGCACTTGCAGACTCTATTAATGATGCATTGAATAATGAATACAACTATGTTTATGACAGAAGCCAGGTGCGTCAGAAACGCGACTCAAAAGAAATTGGTATTTCAGCAGTTCGTGCCGGAACAATTGTCGGAGAGCATGAAGTGATTTTTGCCGGAACAGATGAAGTGATTGAGTTTAAACACACAGCATATTCCAGAAGTGTATTTGGAAAAGGGGCTGTTGAAGCTGCAAAATATCTGGCAGGCAAACCGGCTGGAATGTACGATATGAGTGACGTAATTGCATTTTAATAGAATGAAAAATAAAAAACAGGTTCTTGAGGTTAGATGAACTCAGGGGAAAAGGAATCGTTTATGAGAAATTTGGAAGAAAGGTATCTGGATCGTTTGTCTGATCTATATCCAACGATAGCAGCAGCATCTACAGAGATTATCAATTTACAGGCAATTTTGAATTTGCCAAAGGGTACAGAACATTTTATTACAGATGTTCATGGAGAGTATGAGGCGTTTTCTCACGTACTAAAGAATGGCTCAGGATCTGTGAGGAGAAAAATTAATGATGTTTTTGGAAATACATTGAGCAGCAGGGATAAGCAATCTCTCGCAACATTGATTTATTATCCGAAAGATAAGATAGCTCAAGTAAAGAAGACAGAATCAAATATGGAGGATTGGTACAAGATTAATCTGTATCGTTTGATTGAAGTGAGTAAGAGGGCAGCAAGCAAATATACTCGTTCCAAAGTAAGGAAGGCACTGCCAAAAGATTTCGCTTATGTTATAGAAGAATTGATTACAGAACGTTCAGAAATAAATGATAAAGAATCTTATTATAATGAGATTATAATGACGATCATTCGAATTGGACGGGCGGAAGAATTTATTATTGCGATTTCATCATTGATTCAGCGCCTGGTTGTAGATCATTTGCATATTGTAGGAGATATTTATGACAGAGGACCAGGACCACATATTATTATGGATAAGCTGATGAGTTATCATTCCCTGGATATTCAGTGGGGCAACCATGATGTTGTATGGATGGGAGCTGCGGCAGGACAATTAGCATGTATTGCGAATGTAATCCGAATTTGTGCACGTTATGGCAATTTGGATATTCTTGAAGATGGATATGGAATTAATCTCCTTCCATTAGCGACATTTGCACTTCAGGTATATGGAGATGATCCGTGTGATTGCTTTAAGCTGAAAGGTTCGGACAATCCAAATAGGGCAGAGATGGAGCTGAATATGAGAATGCATAAAGCAATTTCAATTATTCAGTTTAAAATTGAAGGACAGACAATCAGACGTCAGCCGGGATTTGGGTTGGAAGAGCGCGCCCTTTTACATCGGATTGATTATGAAAAAGGGACTATTACGTTAGATGGAAAAGAGTATAAATTGCTGGATACAAACTTCCCAACGATCGATCCAAAGAACCCATATCAGTTATCGGCAGACGAGGAAGATGTAATGGAACGATTGGAACGTGCGTTTACCGGATGTGAAAAACTGCAGGAACATATGCATTTTCTACTTTCGAAAGGAAGTTTGTATAAGGTCTACAACAATAACTTGTTGTATCATGGGTGTGTACCATTAAATGAAGATGGAAGTTTGAAAGAAGTAACATTGTTTAGTAAAAAATTCAAAGGCAAGTCTTTGTATGATGCATTAGAGCGTTATGTAAGAAAAGGATTTTTCGCAGTTAACAAAGAGGATTTGGAAAACGGAAAAGATATCATGTGGTATATCTGGCTGAATCCGAATTCACCATTGTTTGGAAAGGATAAAATGGCAACCTTCGAACGATATTTTCTTGCGGAGAAAGAAACTCATACAGAGGTGAAAAATCCATACTATCAATATATAGAAAATGAAAAAGTAATTGCATCTATTATGAAAGAGTTTGGGTTGGATTTTGAATCAGATGATACGCATATTATTAATGGACATGTTCCGGTTAAAAGAAAAAACGGGGAAAGCCCTGTGAAATGTAATGGTAAAGTCATGGTAATTGATGGTGGATTCTCAAAAGCTTATCAACGAGAAACAGGAATTGCCGGATATACATTAATCTACAATTCTTATGGATTGTTGCTTGTTGCGCACGAACCATTTGAATCAACAGAATCTGCGATTGAAAAAGAAAGTGATATTCATTCAGAAAGTATGGTGATCCGCCGTGTTGTACAAAGAAGTCTTGTTGAAAATACCGATGTCGGAAAAGAATTAAAAGAACAGATAGCAGATTTGGAAGTACTGTTGGAGGCTTATCGCAGTGGTGAATTGAAAGAAAAACTATAAAGTTGTATATCTATAGAAATTTTTCTTTTGGAAGATTTTTCCAAACATAAAAACGATAAAAAAGTACATAGTAAGTGTACAAGATTTTTTATGGAAAGGAAGAATCAAAATGAAGAAAATGAAAACGGCGATATTATTAGTTGTCAGTGTATTGTTGATGGGAAGTATGACTGCATGTGGAACAACAAACACCGGAATGAATGCTGCGGATCAGGGAAATAATAATACTACGGATCAAGGAGCTGATACAAAGACTGATAAGGATGGAGATGGTATTATCGATGATGCAGTAAATGATGTGACCGAGGGAATTGATGATGCAGTAGATGATATGACTGATAATGGAGCAACGGATAAGGGTACAGTACGATAGAAAAAGTCGTTTGCAAATGCGTTAAAAGTAATAACATGTAACATAGAGGGAGAGAAACTGATATTTGGTTTTCTCTTCCTTTTTTGACTTTACTATGATAAAATGGTGAAGTGATTGAGGCACAAAATGATGTGAAATAGTATTTAAAAGGCAGAAAGGCGGATTATACCATGAAATTCAGACCTTGTATTGATATACATAACGGAAAAGTAAAACAGATTGTTGGCGGTTCACTTTGCGATAAAGGGGATACAGCAAAAACGAATTTCTCTTCAGAGTTGGATGCTGCATATTACGCAAAGATGTATCAGAAAGACGGATTGTCAGGAGGACATATTATTTTACTGAATCCTCCGACTTCAGAATATTATAAAGAGACAAAAAAGCAAGCACTATCAGCATTACAGGCGTATCCGAAAGGCATGCAGATCGGTGGCGGGATAACAGCGGAAAATGCACAGGAGTATTTACAGGCAGGTGCAAGTCATGTGATTGTAACTTCTTATGTATTTCAAGATGGGAAATTTCATCAAGATAATTTACAGAAGTTATTGCAGGAAGCAGGAAAAGAAAAGTTAGTATTGGATTTGAGCTGTCGCAAAAAAAACAATGATTATTATGTTGTGACAAATCGTTGGCAGACATTTACGGAAGTGAAATTAAATGAAAAAACATTAGATGAATTGGCAGGATATTGTGATGAATTCCTAATCCATGGTGTGGATGTAGAGGGAAAATCATCAGGAGTGGAGCTGGAACTCGTCGAAATGCTCGGAAAGTGGAATGGTACAAAGATTACATATGCCGGGGGTATTGGAAGTATAGATGATTTGAAGAAATTTGAAGAAGCCTGTGGCGGAAAATTGGATTATACGATAGGAAGTGCATTGGATTTATTTGGCGGATCAATATCATATCGCGAAATTGTTAAAAGCAGTATACAAAACTGTACGAAACAGTAATTGAATTTAAGCTCAATTAGTGATAAAATGGAGAACAGAGTAAAATTAGACAAGGAGTACACTACTGATTATGGGTTTAATACAGAAAATATTTGGTACACATAGTGAAAACGAATTAAAACGAATATATCCAATAGTTGATCAGATTGAAGCATTGGATTCACAGATGCAGGCACTTTCTGATGAGAAACTGAGAGGAAAAACAAAAGAATTTAAACAACGTCTGAATGAGGGGGAAACATTAGACGATATTTTACCGGAAGCATATGCAACAGTACGTGAAGCGGCTTATAGAAGTCTTGGTATGAAACATTATCGTGTACAGTTGATTGGTGGTATTATTTTACATCAGGGACGAATTGCAGAGATGAGAACAGGTGAAGGTAAGACACTGGTTTCTACATTACCTGCTTATTTGAACGCATTGAGCGGAAAAGGCGTTCACATTGTAACAGTCAATGATTATCTTGCAAGACGTGATGCAGAGTGGATGGGAAAAGTACACCAGTTTTTAGGACTGACAGTCGGAGTAGTTCTCAATAGCATGGAAAGTGAAGAGAGACGTGCGGCTTACGATTGTGATATTACTTATGTAACCAATAACGAGCTTGGATTTGATTATCTGAGAGATAATATGGTTATTTATAAAGAGCAGCTTGTACAACGAGGATTGAATTTTGCAGTTATTGATGAGGTCGACTCAGTATTGATCGATGAGGCAAGAACACCATTGATTATTTCTGGACAGAGCAGTAAATCTACAAAATTGTATGAAGCTTGCGATATCCTGGCACGTCAGTTAGAACGTGGAGAGGCAAGTGGTGAATTCTCTAAGATCAATGCAATCATGGGAGAAGATATCGAGGAAACAGGCGACTATATTGTAAATGAGAAAGAGAAATCTGTAAACCTGACAGAAGATGGTGTGAAGAAGGTAGAGAAATTCTTCCATATTGAAAACCTTGCCGATCCGGAAAATCTTGAGATTCAGCATAATATTATTCTTGCATTGCGTGCACATAACCTTATGTTCCGTGATCAGGATTATGTGGTAACACCAGAGGGAGAGGTTGTTATTGTCGATGAGTTTACAGGTCGTATCATGCCTGGACGCCGTTATTCAGATGGGCTCCATCAGGCAATCGAGGCTAAAGAGCATGTAAAAGTGATGAGGGAAAGCAAAACTCTTGCAACGATTACATTCCAGAATTTGTTTAATAAATATGAGAAAAAGAGTGGTATGACAGGTACTGCCTTGACAGAGGAAAAAGAATTTAGAGATATTTATGGAATGGACGTTATCGAAATTCCAACAAACCTTCCGGTTCAGAGAAAGGATTTAGATGACGCTGTTTATAAGACAAAAGAGGAAAAATATAAGGCTGTTGTAGAGGCAGTAAAAGAAGCGCATGCAACAGGCCAACCTGTTCTGGTAGGTACAATTACAATTGATGTATCAGAATTACTTAGCAAGATGTTGAAAAAAGAGGGAATCCCTCACAATGTTTTGAATGCAAAATACCATGAACAGGAAGCTGAGATTGTAGCAAATGCCGGAATACATGGAGCTGTTACAATTGCTACAAACATGGCTGGTCGTGGTACGGATATTAAGCTGGATGATGAATCAAAGGCAGCAGGTGGATTGAAGATTATCGGTACAGAACGTCATGAATCTCGTCGTATTGATAATCAGCTGCGTGGTCGTGCAGGTCGTCAGGGTGATCCGGGAGAGTCTCGTTTTTATATTTCTTTGGAAGATGATCTGATGAGATTATTCGGTTCCGAAAAATTAATGTCTGTATTTAACACTTTGGGTGTAGAAGACGGAGAGCAGATTGAACATAAGATGCTTTCTAATGCAATAGAAAAAGCACAGAAGAAAATTGAGAGCAATAACTATGGAATTCGTAAGAATTTATTGGAATACGATCAGGTTATGAATGAACAGCGTGAAATCATTTACGAAGAGAGACGACGCGTTCTGGATGGCGAGAGTATGCGCGATACAGTTTATAATATGATCACAGAATATGTGGAAAATCTGGTCGATCGCTGTGTGTCACCGGATGTAGATCCGGAAGAATGGGATTTGACAGGACTTGAAGTTTCACTTCATGATGTTATTCCGCAATTAAAATTCCCTACAGCAAAAGAAGTTGAAGATATGCAGCAGAAGGAACTGAAGCATTTATTGAAAGAAAAAGCTGTTAAAGCATATGAAGGTAAAGAAGCAGAATTCCCAGAACCGGAACAGATTCGAGAGATGGAACGTGTTGTATTGTTAAAAGTGATTGATGCAAAATGGATGGATCACATTGACGATATGGATCAGCTGCGACAGGGAATCGGTCTTCAGGCATATGGTCAGAGAGATCCGCTGGTAGAATATAAAATGATGGGATATGATATGTTCGGCGAAATGACGAATGCCATCGCAGAGATGACAATCAAGACGTTGTTTAATATCCGTGTTGAGCAGAAAGTAGAGCGTGAGCAGGTTGCGAAAGTAACAGGAACGAATAAAGACGAGACGGCTGTACGAGCTCCGAAAAAACGCGAAGAGAAGAAAATATATCCAAATGATCCATGCCCTTGCGGAAGTGGAAAGAAATACAAACAGTGCTGTGGAAGAAAGATTGTATAATTTTTGCAGATAATTATAAAAATGAAAGAGGTGAATAAGGTGGTTTTGTTAGATGAGTTGAAACAGACGTTGACAGCATATGAAGAACCGCTGAAAGATTTGAGGGATTCACTTTGACTTAGCGTCAAAGAAAGAACGAATCGAAGAATTAGAAAGAAGAATTGAAGAACCTGGATTTTGGGATAATCCGGAGGAATCTCAGCAGACAATGAAATATTTGAGAGGACTCCAGGATTCTGTAAAACAGATTGAACAAATGTTTACAGATTATGAGGATATCGGTCTTCTGATAGAGATGAGTGAAGAAGAACCTGATGACGATACGATACAAGAGATACAAGAGGATCTGGAGCGGTTTAAAGAAGAGTTTGAAGAGTTGAGAATACAGACGCTTCTTACAGGAGAATACGATAAGTGCAGTGCAATCCTGACGATTCATGCAGGAGCAGGCGGAACGGAATCTTGTGACTGGGCCAGTATGCTGTATCGTATGTATACACGTTGGGCCGAGAAAAAAGGATATTCAGTAGAAGTGCTTGACTATCTGGAAGGCGATGTGGCAGGAATAAAAAGTGTAACAATTGAAATTCAGGGAGAAAATGCATATGGATATCTGCGCTCCGAAAAGGGTGTGCATCGTCTTGTGCGTATTTCACCATTTAATGCAGCAGGTAAACGACAGACTTCGTTTGCATCTTGCGACGTGATTCCGGATATTCAAGAGGATATTGAAGTTGAGATTAACGATGATGATCTTCGAATTGACACGTATCGTTCCAGCGGAGCCGGTGGACAGCATATTAATAAAACATCTTCTGCAATCCGAATTACGCATTTGCCAACGGGAATTGTAGTACAGTGTCAAAATGAGCGTTCACAGCATATGAACAAAGATAAAGCAATGCAGATGTTGAAAGCAAAATTATATTTGCTGAAACAGCAGGAGCAGGCGGACAAGATGTCAGGTATCCGCGGTGAAGTAAAGGATATTGGATTTGGCAATCAGATTCGTTCATATGTTATGCAGCCATATACAATGGTAAAAGATCACAGAACGAACGAAGAAATCAGTAACGTGAATGCAGTTATGGATGGATATCTGGATCCGTTTATTAATGCATATTTGAGTGCGAATTAGATGATAGATGTGTATAGCAAGAAAGGGAGAATGAAATGGTAAATATAGCAGTATTAGGTTATGGCACAGTAGGATCAGGAGTAGTTGAAGTCATTCATACCAATCATGAACGGATTAACCAAAGAATCGGGGATGAGTTGAATGTGAAGTATGTTCTGGATTTGAGAGATTTTCCGGGAGATCCGATACAGAAAAAATTGGTACATGATTTCAACGTGATCGTAGAAGATCCGGATGTACAAATCGTAGTCGAGGTAATGGGCGGAATTGAGCCTGCATATACTTTCGTAAAACGTTCCCTTCAGGCTGGAAAGAGTGTTGCAACATCAAATAAAGCATTAGTAGCTAAGCATGGAGCAGAATTATTGTCTATTGCCCGCGATAAGAATATCAACTTCTTGTTTGAAGCAAGCGTTGGAGGCGGAATTCCGATCATCCGTCCTTTGAACTCTTCATTGACAGCAGATGAAATTGAAGAAATAACAGGTATTTTGAATGGAACAACAAATTATATGCTTTCCAAAATGTTCTATGAAGGTGCAGATTATGCAGAAGTTTTAAAAGAAGCGCAGGATAAAGGATACGCAGAGCGAAATCCGGAAGCAGATGTAGAAGGCTATGATGCGTGTCGTAAAATCGCGATTTTATCTTCTTTAATTTCAGGACAGCAGGTTGATTTTGAAGATATTTATACAGAGGGTATCACAAATATCACAAAAGAAGACATGATGTATGCAAAAGAAATGGGAATGACGATTAAATTACTTGCGTCAAGTAAAAGAGACAACGATCATTTGCATGCAATTGTAGCTCCGGCATTACTGCATAAAGAGCATCCTCTTTACAATGTAAATGATGTGTTCAATGCGATTTTTGTTCATGGAAATGTTCTTGGAGATGCAATGTTCTACGGAAGTGGAGCTGGTAAACTTCCAACAGCGAGTGCAGTTGTCGCAGATGTTGTTGATGAGGCAAAACATTTGAATCGTAATATCATGACAATGTGGAAAAATGAGAAGTTAGAGCTTCTTCCACTTGATAATACGAGTAAGAAATTTTTTGTTCGAATCAAAGGTGATGCCGAAGCTATGAAGGCACATTTGGAGAGCTCATTTGGTCCGATTTCAATTGTGAAAGTAGATGGATTGAATGGCGAGTTCGGCTTTGTTACGGAAGAGATGACAGAAGGAAGTTATAAAGAAAAATCAGCAGAGTTCCCGGGAATCATCCATATGATCCGTATAGAAGAATAAGAACAGTGGATTTATGAAATACAAAAGATAGTTTAAAGATATAAAAGAGCCATGAGATTTACTTGGAAAAAGTAAGTCTCATGGTTCTTTTGCCTAGTGCGATGCATTTGCTGAATTTAATAACGTATGAATCATGGCACGTGTGTCAGAAGAAGAATCACGATATTTTAAAATCAAATCAATCTCATCTTGCATCAAAATAATGGAATCATTAGATTTTCCTTCGATAGCAAAATGATAATCTCCTGATTCATGGATGATATAGGTTTGGTTAAAAGGCTTAATGATGAGTTCTTCCATTGAAACGTTATAAAGCTCACATAGTCTGATTAACAATCCAATATCCGGATCACGATTAGCTCTTTCATAATTAGAGTAAGCTTGGCGTGAGATGTTAAGATACTTGCTCAGTTTGTCCTGTGTATAACCACGTGCTTTGCGGTATTTTCGTAAATTTTTTGCAAGCTGTAAGTTCGCCACGATGCTCCTCCTTGTTGAAAATTAATATGATTATTATATCAATTTCCAATAAGGAAAGAATCATACGCAACAAAAATGAGCAAAAACGTAAAATGTAAACAAATGATTACAAAACGGTGCGTTGACTTAAATTACTGTTATGGTATTCAGAAGAAAATGTTACATCTTCGCCGAACCATACAGGAGGTATAAAAGAAAGTGCGCTTTCTTCGTCGTGGAATTCTACTTCTGCAAGAACCAGCCCTTGTAAATCTTCAAAAAAAATATCTAATTCGATTTTTAAATCGGAGCAGGTGCCTCGCGTAATAAAACGTGACAAAGGAATTACATAGCGCTTTTTTGAAATAATACGACCATCAACTTTAGGTTTTAAGTGCTCATAAGCCTCTTTAGTGAGTGGGAGATTATATTCTTCTCGGCTCATCAGTCCTTTCAATTTGTAGGTAAGAAAATAATCTTCATTGTCTTTACGGATGCGTACAACAGGCTCCGTGCACAAATATCCTTGTTCGATGTGATGAACAGGATAATCTTCAGGTGAAAAAGGCAGTTTTGTGGCATCAATTAAATATTTTCGTTCAATTTCCATGGTAATCTCCTAATGTTTATAAGTAAGTGTAGTTATAGTATATACATGATTTTAAGGTTTAATTGGATTAATTTCAATAAAAAAGCCAAAGATTCTTGTTAGTTCGGAAAGAGTATATTAAAATATTACTGTTAAATTAAATTGCGGAGGAGGAATGGTACAATGAAAAAAGTATGTGTATTTTTAGCAGACGGATTTGAAGAAATAGAAGGTTTGACGGTTGTTGATGTTTTGAGAAGAGCAAAAGTAGAAGTTTCGACAGTTTCAATTATGGATACTCTTGATATTCATGGAGCACATGGGATTAACATAAAAGCGGATCAAATGTTTGATGAGGTTGATTTTAGCGTTGCAGATATGCTGGTTCTTCCGGGTGGAATGCCGGGAACGTTACATTTGGGTGAGCATAAAGGGTTGCAGAACATTTTGAAAGATTTTCATAATGAGAAGAAGAACATCGCTGCTATATGCGCGGCTCCGAGTGTGCTTGGGAAGTATGGAATTTTAGAAGGAAAGAGAGCTTGCTGTTATCCATCATTTGAGGAGCAGCTTACAGGTGCTGAAGTTGTGTTTGAACCGGTTGTACAAGACGGACACATTGTTACAAGCAGGGGAATGGGAACAGCAATTTCATTCGCATTAAAGCTGACAGAAGTTTTATGCGGAGCAAAAGCAGCAAATGAAGTAAAAGAATCCATTTTATTTGTATAAAAAATTTTCAAAAAGCTAAGAAAACAGCAAAAAGCACTGGAAATAAGGGGATGTTTGTGCTATACTGTTTCAATGACTGCGAATGTATATTAGTAACTGGCTGATAAACATTTCGTGTAAAAACGCATAAATAGGGTTGTGCAATAGAATGTCAGCAGGCACAACATGCGTTGAGATCTATAGGGTCTTCGAATATAAAAGAATATCAATCAGCATGCATAGTCTGCTGAGAAGATACAAATCAAGGAGGAAGTAAAGATGAGTTTACAGGTAGAAAAGTTAGAACATAACATGGCAAAACTTACTATCGAAGTTGCAGCAGAAGAGGTAGAGAAAGCTTTACAGGCTGCTTATTTAAAACAGCGTGGGAAAATCAATATCCCAGGATTCCGTAAAGGTAAAGTGCCACGCCAGATGATTGAAAAAATGTATGGGGCTGAAATCTTCTATGATGAAGCAGCAAACAAGATGATCTCTGAAGCATATGGAAAAGCATATGATGAGTGTGAATTAGATATCGTTTCACAGCCATCTATCGATATCGTACAGTTAGAAAAAGGAAAAGATTTCATTTTCACAGCAGAAGTAGCTACAAAACCAGAAGTAAAACTTGGTGAGTATAAAGGACTTAAAGTAGACAAATATTCTACAAGAGTTACACAGAAAGAAGTAGACGAGGAAATCGAAAAAGAGCGTGAGCGTAATGCAAGAACTGTTGAAGTAACAGATCGTGCAGTTGAAGATAAAGATATCGTAACACTTGACTTTGAAGGATTCGTAGACGGTGTTGCATTTGAGGGTGGAAAAGGAACAGACTATCCGCTGACAATCGGTTCTGGTTCATTTATCCCAGGATTTGAAGAGCAGCTGATCGGAGCTGAGATTGATAAAGAAGTTGAAGTAAAAGTAACATTCCCAGAAGAGTATCAGGCAGCTGAACTTGCTGGTAAAGATGCTGTATTCAAATGTACAGTACATGCTATCAAAGCAAAAGAGCTTCCAGAAGCTGACGATGAATTTGCATCAGAAGTATCTGAGTGCGAAACAATGGAAGCATACAGAGCAGAAGTAAAACAGAAAATCAAAGACAGAAAAGAATCTGAAGGAAAAGCAAAGAAAGAAGATCAGGCAGTAGAGCAGGCAATCGAGAATGCAGAGATGGATATTCCACAGCCAATGATCGATCTTCAGGTAAGACAGATGGCAGATGATTTTGCACGTCGTATCCAGCAGCAGGGACTGACAGTAGAGCAGTACTTCCAGTTCACAGGACTGACACAGGAAAAGATGATGGAAGAGTTCGAGCCACAGGCTGTTAAGAGAATTAAAACAAGACTTGTTCTCGAAGCAATTGTAAAAGCTGAGAACATCGAAGTATCTGACGAACGTTTAGATGAAGAAATCCAGAAGATGGCAGATGCATATCAGATGGAATTTGATAAACTCAAAGAGTACATGGGAGAAGCAGAAGCTGCTCAGATGAAAGAGGATATCGCAGTTCAGGAAGCTGTAACATTGATTACAGATGCATCAGTAGAAGGCTAAGATGCGAATATAGAAGGGAGCTGACAGTCTTATGAGTTTAGTACCATATGTCATTGAACAGACAAGCCGAGGAGAACGCTCCTACGACATCTATTCTAGATTGTTAAAAGATAGAATTATCTTTTTGGGAGAAGAAGTAACAGATGTGTCTGCAAATATTATTGTGGCACAGCTTCTTTTCCTGGAAGCAGATGATCCAAATAAAGACATCCAGCTGTATATCAACAGTCCAGGTGGATCTGTGACAGCCGGGATGGCAATTTATGATACAATGCAGTATATCAAATGTGATGTATCTACAGTATGTATCGGCATGGCTGCAAGTATGGGTTCATTTCTTCTTTCAGGAGGTACAAAAGGAAAACGTTTTGCACTTCCAAATGCAGAGATTATGATCCATCAGCCATCAGGCGGAGCGCAGGGACAGGCAACAGAGATTCAGATTGCCGCAGAACATATTTTGCGCACACGTCAGAAATTAAATGAGATTTTGGCAGCCAATACAGGACAGCCTTTAGAAGTTATCCAGAAAGATACAGAAAGAGATAACTTTATGTCTGCACAGGCAGCGAAAGAATATGGATTAATTGATGAAGTAATTGCAAATCACTAAGAAGTGAGTGCAATATGAGGTGAGAGTAGTATGGCAGGAAAAATCGGTGATGATACAGTCAGATGTTCTTTCTGTAATAAAACACAGAACCAGGTACGCAAGTTAATTGCAGGTCCAAATGGCTCCTACATCTGTGATGAGTGTGTTGAAGTTTGTTCTGAGATTATCGAAGAAGAATTTGAATATGAAGAGAAAAACAGATTCTCTGATATTAATCTTTTAACACCGGAAGAAATTAAGGCGTTTTTGGATGATTATGTAATCGGTCAGGATGAGGCGAAAAAAGTGCTGGCAGTATCTGTTTATAATCATTATAAGAGGATTATGGCAGGTCAGGATTTAGGAGTAGAACTTCAAAAGAGTAATATTTTAATGCTTGGACCAACTGGGTGTGGAAAGACACTTCTTGCACAGACCCTTGCAAAAATATTAAATGTTCCATTTGCAATAGCAGACGCAACTGCATTGACAGAGGCCGGATATGTTGGAGAAGATGTTGAGAATATTCTTCTCAAAGTCATTCAGGCGGCGGATGGAGATATTGAGCGTGCAGAGCATGGAATTATTTATATTGATGAGATTGATAAGATTACAAGAAAATCTGAAAATCCGTCAATTACCCGAGATGTATCGGGAGAGGGAGTACAGCAGGCACTCTTAAAGATTATTGAAGGAACAGTTGCTTCTGTACCACCACAGGGAGGAAGAAAACATCCTCATCAGGAATTGATTCAGATTGATACTACAAATATACTTTTTATTTGTGGCGGAGCATTTGAAGGAATTGAGAAGATCATTGAGACTCGTCTGGATAAAAAATCTATTGGATTTAATGCAGAGATTGCATTACAGCACGAATACGATGTAGATGTCTTGCTGAAGCAGATTTTACCGCAGGATTTAACAAAGTTTGGTTTAATTCCAGAATTGGTAGGTAGATTACCAATTACAGTTTCATTAGATATGCTTGATCAGAAAGCATTGGTTCGTATTATGACAGAACCGAAGAATTCTATTGTTAAACAGTATCAGAAATTACTGGAGCTGGATGGCGTGAATTTGGAATTTGATCGTGAGGCTCTGAATGCAATTGCGGAAACATCAATGGCTAGAAAAACAGGAGCCAGAGGCCTGCGTGCAATTATGGAAGATATTATGATGGATACAATGTTTAAAGTTCCATCAGATGAAACCATTAAAGAATGCAGAATCACAAAAGATGTTGTTAATGGGAAAAGCAAGCCGTTGTATCAACGTGACGGAGAAGAGCGTCAGTCATTTTTGACATCTGAAAGTGCATAATATTGTTGCTTGTAAGGTGATTCTGGCAACGACAGATGAATCAGAATTTAGCAGCTTGACTGCAAAAAGATAACGAGAGGCGGGTAACTAGGTGAATACTGGGTATCCGCTTCCTTTTTATATAGATGAGAGTTATAATAAATACGAAAATTAACCAGATACTGGTTTATAAATAGAGATACATAAGGAGATATTAAGATGGCAGAACAAAGATTAAATCTTCCTATGGTACCCCTTCGAGGGCTTACCATTATGCCGGAAATGATAGTACATTTTGATGTGAGCAGAGAAAGCTCTATCGCAGCTGTACAGGAGGCAATGGCAGAGGAACAGAAAATTTTTCTAGTTTCACAAAAAAGTATAGAGACAGAGAAGCCGACGCAAGAAGACGTATTTGAAATAGGTACAATTGCAACAGTAAAACAAATTATGAAATTACCAAAGCAAATAATGCGTGTTCTTGTAGAAGGAGAAGTGAGGGGCCGTTTGATAAATATGAGTGATGATGCACCTTATTTACAGGCGGAAGTAGAAATAATAGAAGATGACGAAGCTATGCCTGAAACTTTGGATGATCAGGCTATGTTACGAGGATTGAAAGATATTTTCGTAGAATATGCAGCAAAGAATGGTAAATTTTCAAAAGAATCCATCGGAGAAATATTAGAGATTCAAGATGTAAAAAAACTGGTGGATGAGATTGCTGCAAATGTTCCATTGCCATATATGGAGCTTCAGGACATTTTAAATCAAACAGAGTTTGAGCAACGTTATGAGACGCTTTGTTTTAAGCTTGTAAACGAAATACAGATCATTGCGATTAAAGACGAGATACGTGCAAAAGTAAAAGAACGTGTAGACAAGCATCAGCGAGAGTATATTTTAAGAGAACAATTAAAGTTGATCAGAGAAGAACTTGGCGAAGATTCCACAATTTCAGATGCAGAAGAATTTGAATCAGCAACGAAGAAATTGAATGCACCGAAAGAAGTGAAAGAAAAATTATTTAAAGAAATCAAAAGATTTAAAAGCTCTATGAATTCTCCGGCGGAAATTGGTGTTATACGCACATATATTGAAACACTGCTGGAAATGCCGTGGAATAAGACAGTAAAAGAGAATACGGATCTGGCTTATGCAGAAAAAATATTAGATGCAGATCATTATGGTCTTGAACAAGTAAAGGAAAGAGTGTTAGAGTTTCTGGCGGTGCGGACATTGACAAAAAAAGGTGAAAGCCCGATACTTTGTCTGGTAGGACCTCCGGGAACCGGAAAAACTTCCATTGCAAGATCACTTGCAAGAGCACTTCAGAAACCTTATGTGCGGATTTCACTTGGTGGTGTTCGTGATGAGGCAGAAATCCGCGGTCATCGAAGAACTTATGTTGGAGCAATGCCTGGAAGAATTGCGAACGGTTTAAAAACTGCAGGTGCCAAAAATCCGGTTATGCTGTTGGATGAAATTGATAAAGTCAGTTCAGACTATAAAGGAGATACATTTTCTGCATTACTTGAAGTATTAGACAGCGAGCAGAATAGTAAATTCCAGGATCATTACATGGAAGTGCCATTGGATTTGTCAGAAGTACTGTTTATTGCCACGGCAAACTCGCTTCAGACAATCCCGCGTCCATTGTTAGACAGAATGGAAATTATAGAAGTCAGTAGCTATACAGAGAACGAAAAACTTCATATTGCGGAAGAGCATTTGATTCCAAAACAGTTAGAGAAACATGGACTGACTTCCGAGACACTATCAATCAGCAAACGAGCAATCTGGAAAATCGCTGAAAACTATACAAAGGAAGCCGGAGTCAGACAGATGGAGCGAGAAATCGGCAACATTTGCAGAAAGACGGCGAAAGAACTTCTGACGACGGATAAAAAGAAAATATCTGTGACAGAGAAGAATCTGCATAAATACCTTGGAAAAGAGAAGTATAAATATCAGATGGTTAATCCGGCAGATGAAGTAGGTATCGTGCGAGGACTTGCATGGACCAGTGTTGGAGGCGATACACTTCAAATAGAAGTAAATGTAATGCCTGGAAAAGGAGAAATTGCATTAACAGGACAGCTTGGAGATGTAATGAAAGAATCGGCTGGGGCAGGAATCAGTTATATTCGTTCAGTCAGTGAAAAATACGAGATTGCTGCAGATTTCTTTGAAAAACACGATATTCATGTACATATTCCGGAAGGAGCAGTGCCAAAAGACGGTCCTTCAGCGGGAATTACAATGGCAACAGCTATTTTATCTGCAATTACAGCAAGAAAGGTACGTGCAGATCTGGCAATGACAGGAGAAATCACCTTAAGGGGAAGAGTACTTCCAATTGGTGGACTGAAAGAAAAATTACTTGCTGCAAAGAATGCCGGAATTAAGACTGTGCTTGTTCCAAAAGAAAATCAAGTGGATGTGGAGGAACTAAGTTCTGAAATAACAAAAGGCTTAGAAATTATTCCGGTAGAATCTATGGATGAAGTTTTGAAAGAAGCATTGGTGTAAAACAGAAAATGATATAGGAGAACGTTATGGTAATTAAAAATATTAACCTGGAAACAGTATGTGGTATTACAAGTAAACTCCCGGAAAATGAACTGCCAGAAATTGCATTTGCAGGTAAATCAAATGTTGGTAAATCTTCCTTGATCAATGCGTTGATGAACAGAAAATCTTATGCAAGAATTTCTGCAACGCCAGGAAAAACGCAGACGATTAATTTTTATAATATCAATGAAGAAATGTATCTTGTAGACCTTCCGGGATATGGTTATGCGAAGGTTTCCGAGAAAGACAAAATCGAATGGGGAAAATTAATTGAAAGATATCTTCATGGTTCAAAACAGTTAAGAGCAGTATTTTTGTTGATAGATATCCGTCATGACCCATCTGCAAATGATAAGATGATGTATGATTGGATTGTCGAACAGGGATTTGAACCGATTATTATTACCACAAAGTTAGATAAATTGAAAAGAAGTCAGGTTCAGAAACATGTGAAAATGGTAAAGACGGGATTGAATTTAGTTCCGGGAACAAAGATTATTCCATTTTCTTCTGTAACAAAACAAGGTCGGGATGAAATTTGGGAACTTGTGGAGACAGAATATCTTGGCAACGAGGATGAGACAGAGGAATAAGATAAACTAATGAAAACAAGTGGAACATAGCAACATGGGGCAGATAATAGCAGATTATGAAAACGAGGTGACGTGTCTGTATGGAAAAGAAACGCCCGTATTGGCAAGTGGCAGTAAGCTTATTGTTTAGCATATTAGCAACGGTTGCATTTATATTTATTGGAGTAAAAGCAGTTTTGTTTTTTATGCCATTTGTAGTTGGATGGTGCATTGCATCGATTGCGGTGCCGGTAGTAAATTGGCTTGAAAAGAAATTTAATATAGTAAAAAAATTGGGATCAGCGCTAGTTGTAATCGTGGTTATTGCGATTATTGTAGCCATATTTTATTTTGCAATCAGTAGATTAATACTTGAAATTGGAGATTTGATACAAAACGTGCCTGATCTGTATAGTCAGTTAGAAAACGGATTGCGCCAGATAGGAGGAACATTATCAGGTTTATTTTCACGCCTTCCGGAAAGCGTGCAGAATGGTTGGAATACAGCGATAGTGAATCTGGATCAGATGATGGGGGATTTAGTGAAAAAAGCAAGCGAACCAACAATGGAAGCAGCAGGAAATTTCGCTAAAAAATTACCTTCATATGTGATATACTTAATTATGGCATTGATGTCTTCATATTTTTTTACCGTACAGCGTGAAGATGTGATACAATGGTTGTGTAAGATTGCGCCGCCATCGGTAGAGAAGAGGATGAAACTGGTTATGGATAATCTGCGATATGCAGTAGGAGGATATTTTAAAGCCCAGTTTAAAATAATGGGGATTGTATTCTTAATATTAGCTGTTGGTTTTGCAATGCTTCGGATTAATTATTTTGTTCTTGTTGCGTTTTTTATAGCATTTTTGGATTTCCTTCCATTCTTCGGAACAGGAACAGCGATGATTCCATGGGCAGTGTATAAATTCTTTATGGGTAATTATACAATGGCTATTATGTTAATCGTAATTTATGCGATCACTCAGGTATCCAGACAATTATTACAGCCCAAGTTGGTAGCAGACAGTGTCGGGCTTAATCCTTTGGTCACATTGATTTTATTGTATATTGGATATCGTGTGAGCAGTGTGATTGGAATGATCGTTGCAGTGCCAATCGGAATGGTTATAATCAATATGTGTCAGGCAGGTGCGTTTGACTACATTTTTGATGATGTGAAGATTTTAGTAGAAGGTATATTGGGGCTTCGAGAAGAATCAAATAAATAAACATTTAACTTGTAAAACAGCAATTAGATAGAAGATGTGTATGAAAGAAACTTAAGAAGGAGAGGTACAAAGAGATGGCAAATGAGCATGAAGAACAGATTCGTATCGTACAGGAAACTGTATGTGGAAAGGAAATTACATTTGCACATGTGATGGGAGGTCCGTCACCAATTATTTATCAGAAATTAGGATTGAATCCACAGGTGGATTATCGTTCATCTGCAATTGGAATTATGAATATGACACCACCGGAGTCTGCAGTTATTGCATCAGATATCGCAGTAAAAAGTGGAAATGTATATCTGGGATTTGCAGATCGTTTTACCGGGACTTTGATCATTACCGGAGAAATTTCTGATGTGACATCAGCATTGACAGAAATTGTAGATTATTTTAGAGATTCTCTTGGATATGTAGTCTGCAATATTACAAAGAGATAGGAAGTGCAGCAATGGCTCGAATGACAAAAGAGGAACTGTTAGAAAAATTGTTCCATGATGATTATCAAGATTTAAAAGGAAAACGGCTTCGCATGACACGTGTTCGTGTTCCGGGAAGAGAAGTTTGTATGGCACATGTCTTAAATCCGGCAGATCCATGCATTTATCATAATCTTGGCTTACATATCGGGGTGCATCAAGGTGAAGATCATAATGGAGAGACAATAGGGCTTCTTCGATTTACACCATGGGAAGCTGTTGTAGTGGCTGCTGATGTGGCAATGAAGAGTGCACATGTTGAAATCGGGTTTATGGATCGATTTTGTGGGACATTAATCCTGCTCGGCCGTTTATCAGAAGTAGAGACTGCGGTAGGGGAAGTTGTCCGCTTTTTTAAAGAAGAGTTAGGCTTTGCAGCTTGCGAAGTATACCGAAGCTAAAAGAGTAAGAGAATCAGGTGAAAAGATGAAAAAAATATTTTTAATGGGTAGAAGTGAAGCAGGAAAAACCTCTTTGACACAGGCATTAAAGGGGGAAGAACTTCACTATATTAAAACACAATATACGAACACAGAAGATGACACGATTGATTCTCCGGGAGAGTATGCAGAGTCAAAGCATTTTAGTGTAGGATTGGCATGTTTTTCATTTGAAGCAGATGTAATCGCAATGGTACAAGCTGCGGATGAGCCGTTTAATTTGTTTGGACCAGGAGGCCGCTCTTTTATCCAACGTCCATTAATCGGAATTATTACAAAAGTTGACTCACCATATGCAAACATTCCTATGGTAAGACAATGGATGGAAAATGCCGGATGCGAGCGGATTTTTGAAGTAAATAATGTAACTCGTGAGGGAATCAGAGAATTGATGGAATATTTGGAAGATGATTTACCAAAACTGACTTTGGAGCAGGCAAAGTTTAAGCAGCATCTTGGGTTAAATGAATGGGATGAACTGCCGGAAGGTGTAGAATATCCAGAATAGTAAAAAGATAATCTATTGGAAAGTAAAATTACTTTTTAATAGATTATTTTTCTTTGAGAAAATACGAAAAGAAGGTATGGAAAAATGGAGCAAGAACGGGTAATTAAAGAAGTGGAAGAGCAGCTCTTTGAGATGCAGGATTTAAAGTACAGAGATTTCCATGCAGGGCTGATGCCGAATATTGATAAGAACCGAATCATAGGAGTGAGAACTCCGCAGTTACGGAAATTTGCAAAAGAATATGGAAAAACAGAGACTGCAAAAACTTTTTTAACAGTGCTTCCACATCAATATTATGAGGAAAATAATTTGCACGGGTTATTGATAGAGCAAATCAAAGAGTATGATAGTGCTCTGGATGAATTAGAACATTTTCTGCCATATATAGATAATTGGGCAACTTGCGATATGCTTGCAATGAAAGTTGTCAAGAAACATTTGGATATATTTATAAAGAAAATCTATCAGTGGCTTGAATCAGAACATACATATACAATTCGATTTGCTATCGGTATGTTGATGAGATATTATCTTGAGGATACATTCCAGATAGAATATGCCAGGAAGGTTGCAGAAATCCGTTCAGAAGAATATTACGTAAATATGATGCGTGCATGGTATTTTGCTACAGCATTGGCAAAGCAGTATGAACAGGTGATTCCGTTTCTAGAGGAAAGACAACTGGACATATGGACGCATAACAAAACAATACAAAAATGCAGAGAGAGTTATCGGATAACTCCCAAGCAGAAAGAATATTTAAAAACGTTGAAAATAGATCAAAGAGAGCCTTTGTCCCCATGTAAATAAAATTTGCATTTTTTCATCGAAATTGTGTAAAACAAATTTATAAAAGTGCAGTATTTATTAGGCGATTGGTGAAAATCTATAAATAGAATATCAAATTCAAGAAAAATCTATTGCATAATATACAAAAAATGTTATAATTGTCCTATTGAGTATTGTACGTATAGGAGGATTTCACAATGAAACAGTTAAATGAAAAAGTGGCTATCGTAACAGGAGCCGGACAGGGAATTGGAAAAGGAATTGCACTTTGTCTTGCAAAGAGGGGAGTAAAGATTATTGCGACAGGACGACGCCTTGAACCAATCGAACAGACAATCGCTGAGATTAAAGAACTTGGTGGAGAAGGCTTCGCTATGTCTTGTGACTCAGCAGATAGAGCAAGAGTAGAAGAAGTTGTTAAAGCAGCAGCTGATACATATGGAACAGTAGATGTTATTGTAAACAATGCACAGGCAATTGTTCCATCGGCTTCAGTTGAAGATACTACATATGACAATATGCTTAAAGCCTGGGAAAGTGGTGTGATTGGTTCTCTTAACTATATGCAGGCAGCATTTCCTTATATGAAAGAACAGCACGAAGGAAGAGTAATCAACTTTGCTTCGGCAACAGGTATGTTTGGTATAGCAGGACAGTTAGCGTATGGCTCTAATAAAGAAGCATTACGAGGCATGACTAAGATTGCAGCAAAAGAATGGGGACAGTATGGAATCTGTGTAAATATCGTACTCCCAGGGGCAGAATCACCGGCGGCAAAAGCATGGGCTGAGAAATTCCCGGAGGAGTATGCAAAACAGGTAAACTTAAACCCTATGAAACGTTTTGGAGATCCTGAAACTGATATTGCTCCAGTCATCGCATTTCTGGCAGGACCAGATTCATGTTATTATTCAGGTCAGAGCGTAATTGTTGATGGTGCAAATTCAATTATGCCATAATTCAATTACATTATAGAGTATAACAAAAAAGCTCACAGCTGGTTGCAGATAATCAGTCGTGAGCTTTTCTTGTTAATTTGTAACTGTTCAGAGCCAAGCAAAATTTCATAAAACAGGTGTAAAATGCTTGCATTTTTAAGACTGTTTTTGAAAATTTATTTGGCGGATACGTCACACCGACGAAATGCGTAGCATTTTGGAGGTTGGCTCTGAACAGTTACGTAAATTTATGATGATTGATTTCCTGAGATAGTGTATAATGAACGATAAGAATATTTGGGATAAGGAGAAATTACATCATGTATGAAATAATGACTGCCGATGAGGCAATCCGGCTGATTCGGGACGGAGACTGTATCTGCGTGAATTCATTTGTTGGAATAGAGAATCCAATTGAACTTCACGAGGCAATTTATAGAAGATATCAGAAGATGCAGTCACCAACACATCTGACAATGATTTCCAGTGCTGGATTTGGTGTCTGGGATGATGAACATAATGCAGAAGGGTATATCAGAGAAGGTGCCGTAGACAAGCTTATTTGCGGGCATTTTGGGGCAATGTTAAGTACAAAAAAACTTGTTTTAGAAGACCGGTTTGAAGCATATAATTTGCCACTCGGATGTATTTCACACGCTATTCGCGCTCAGGCAGGCGGGCTTCCTGGCGCACTCTCAAAAGTTGGTCTGGATATTTTTGTGGATCCAAGAAAAGAAGGCCCTGGAATCAACAGAATTTCAATTGATGATTCGTTGGTTAAGCATGTGCAAGTGGATGGGGAGGAATTCCTTTATTATAAATTACCAAAGATTAATATTGCATTGATCAAAGGAACAGCAGCAGACAGAAAGGGAAATATCACCTTTGATGATATGTTTATGTCTGGTGATGCGCTGTCTATTTGTCAGGCAGTTAAGGCAAATCGTGGAAAGGTAATTGTTCAGGTAGATCGTTTGGTTGATACTCCGTCACGACCGAGAAATGCAATTATTCCGGGATGTCTGGTAGATGCAATTGTTGTAGTAGAACCAGAAACAAGAAATGAAGCCTATACAGCATTAACCGGAAGCTTTGAGATTCCATATGAAGAATGGAATACATGGAGTGAACGTTTGGATTCAGTTTCAGTGAAGCAGTCAAAGAACAATACAGTAGCGAATATAATCGGAAAACGTGCATCAAAGGAATTGCGAGTGGATGATATTGTAAATATTGGAATCGGCATTCCGGAGATGGTTTCCCGTTTTGCAAGAAAGAGCGGGATGCTTGACATGGTGACATTGACAGTTGAGTCAGGAGGAATCGGCGGATTTCCGGTTTCCGGTGAGGCGTTTGGGGCAATGATCGGTGCGGCATCTGTCTATGATATGGCAAACCAGTTTGATCTTTATGACAATGGCGGATTGGATGTCTGCTTTATGGGTGCTCTTGAAGTAGATAAAGAAGGAAATGTGAATGCACATCGTGGACCGGGAGCATTTGCAGGAATCGGCGGCTTTGCGAATATCACATCTAAGACACCGACGGTTGTTTTCTGTTTTAGTTTTACTGCAAAAGGACTTGAGGTTTCACAGACAAAAGGAATTGTAACGGTTGAGAAGGAAGGAACAATTCCTAAATTCGTGGATCAAGTCAAGAGTATCAGTTTTTCAGCCAGACGTGCAATTGCAAATGGTCAGAAGGTGCTTTACGTGACAGAACGCTGTGTATTTCGCCTGACACCGAAGGGTCTGAAATTGATAGAGGTTTATCCGGGAATTGATGTGCAGAAAGATATTCTGGCTCTTCTGCCATTTGAGGTGGAAGTGTAGGTACATTGTTATATCCATAAGGGTGATGCCCAGATGCGGAAACTCGGACTATGTGGGAATCGTGGAGAAATGTGAAGGAGGAACGACTTATTGCAACTGGTTTGTCTTTACCGGAAGTAACAGAAGTCAGGCACAATGAAGATGGAACCATTGTTT
>OGCN01000246.1_pt1 | contig 95564 bp, 86 predicted proteins | sample 1570181 | NCBI WGS metagenome assembly OGCN01 (sample SAMEA4370584, study PRJEB24528) | human gut metagenome | reverse complement strand
GGGGACATCGCAAAACCACGCAGCAACGTCATTATGAGAAACTTAGGGAGTATGCTGTAAAACTAGAAGAATACGTGGAAAAAATCAAAATCTGTGGGGAGGAACGCAACAGCTACTCAAAGACAGATCATTCAGCCACTTTTATGCGGATCAAGACGGACTATATGGGAAATGACCAGCTGCTTCCAGCTTACAATGTGCAGGTTGGTGTTGCGGATGAATACATTGCTGTTGTTGATGTAAATCAGTATCGCTCAGACATGGATTGTTTTATTCCGTTGATGAACGAGTTTTATACTACATATGGCTTTTATCCGAAGTATCCAGTGGCAGATGCCGGATATGGTTCTTACAACAATTACATCTTTTGTGAACAGCATGGAATGGAAAAGTATATGAAATTCACCATGTTCAAGAAAGAGACTACTGACAGGAAGTATCGTGAAGATCCATTCCGAGCAGTAAATTTTCCAATTGGTGAAGACGGAATCATGCGTTGTCCAAACGGGAAAAACTTTTATCTTCGATATCGAAAAAACGTAAAGGGAAACAAGTATGGACGTCAGGAAGAATACTACCAGTGTGAGGACTGTTCCGGATGTCCATACGCAGAACAATGTAAAAAGACAGATAAAAACCGTATCGTTCGGATCAACCGTGAACTTACAGCGATGCATCAGGAAGTAATTGAAAATCTTGAAAGTATCCAGGGAGCACTTCTAAGAATGAATAGATCTATTCAGGCAGAAGGTACATTTGGCATCATCAAAAACGACCGTTGGTACAAAAGAATTGTCCGAAGAGGAATAAAATCTGTTCTGCTGGAAGTATTTCTTGTTTCTATTGGACACAATCTTTATAAATATCACAACAAACAGAAAAAAGTTGCAACTGCCGCATAGGATTCCATAATAGCTTTCTTATGGGGAAAGGGGAGTTATACACTTTTTTATGAACTATAACTACTGTTGTATTCATAAGCAAAGGACGCATGAAAAAACTTTCGTTTTTTCACACGCCCTTTATTATATCTTCTCACTATTTTTTCAAAAACATTTCCATCCTTACAAATGCAGTACCCTGTCCTTAATCTCCTGGGTCCTTCCCTGATTCCAGAACTGGGTTCCGATATATCCGCAGGTTCTTCTCGCTACAAAGAGCTTATCCTGATCCCGGTTGCCACAGTTCGGGCATTCCCATACCAGCTTTCCGGTCTCGTCCTCGATGATCTTAATCTCTCCGTCATAACCGCAGACTTCACAGAAATCACTCTTGGTATTCAGCTCTGCATACATGATATTCTCATAAATGTACTGTAATACGGAAAGTACCGCCGGAATATTGGTCTGCATATTCGGTACTTCGATATAGCTGATCGCCCCACCCGGTGAAAGCTTCTGAAATTCCGATTCAAATTTCAATTTGCTGAACGCATCAATTTTTTCGGTAACATGTACATGATAGCTGTTGGTAATATAGTTCTTATCTGTAACGCCCGGAATGATTCCGAAACGCTTCTGCAGACATTTCGCGAACTTGTATGTGGTAGATTCCATCGGTGTACCGTATACGGAATAGCTGATATTTTCTGCTTCTTTCCATTCTTTACATTTATCATTCAGGCGCTGCATAACTGCCAGTGCAAATGGCTTCGCCTCCGGATCTGTATGGGATTTGCCAAGCATCCGCATACACATCTCATAAAGTCCTGCATAGCCAAGAGAAATGGTAGAATATCCGTCAAATAACAGCTTGTCAATCGTCTCACCCTTTTTCAAACGGGCAAGTGCCCCGTTCTGCCACAGGATCGGTGCAACATCTGAAACGGTTCCGAGAAGGCGTTCATGTCTGCACCGGAGTGCTCTGTGACAAAGCTCCAGTCTCTCATCCAGGATTTCCCAAAAACGTTCCATATTGCCCTCTGCTGAACATGCCACGTCAACCAGGTTGATCGTTACAACCCCCTGATTGAAACGTCCATAGAACTTATGACTTCCGTCTGCATTTCTCTGGGAATCTTCTACGGTAAGGAATGAGCGGCACCCCATGCACGGATAAACATCTCCGTTTTTCAGTTCTTTCATGATCTTTGCAGAAATATAATCCGGCACCATACGCTTTGCCGTACATTTTGCAGCCAGCTCAGTCAGATACCAGTATTTGGAATCCTCGGTAATATTATCTTCATCCAGTACATAGATCAGCTTCGGGAACGCCGGTGTGATCCATACACCCTTTTCATTCTTAACACCCTGCATACGCTGCTTCATCACTTCTTCGATGATCATCGCAAGGTCATCCCTGGTTCTTCCTTCCGGGACCTCATCCAGATACATAAACACCGTTACGAAAGGTGCCTGTCCGTTACAGGTCATCAGTGTGATCAGCTGATACTGGATCGTCTGGATTCCGCTCTGTACTTCGGTACGAAGCCTTCTCTCTGTGATCTTGTCGATGATCGCATCATCCAGAACCTCTCCGGATTCTATTCTTTCTTCAATGACACTCTTGCGGAGCTTCTGACGGCTTACATCTACGAATGGTGCAAGATGTGACAGAGTAAATGACTGTCCGCCATACTGGTTACTTGCAACCTGCGCAACGATCTGTGTGGTCACATTACACGCGGTAAAGAAACTATGTGGTTTCTCGATCATCGTCTCGCTGATGACAGTTCCGTTCTGGAGCATATCCTCCAGGTTGATCAGATCACAGTTGTGCTCTTTCTGCGCAAAATAGTCCATATCATGAAAATGAATGATTCCTTCTTCGTGTGCACGGACGATTTCCTCCGGAAGAAGGACTCTCTTGGTAAGGTCCTTGCTGACCTCTCCTGCCATGTAATCTCTCTGTGTAGAATTGATCACAGGATTCTTATTGGAGTTCTCCTGCTTTACTTCCTCGTTCATATGATCGATCAATGCAAGAATTCCGTTATCCGTTGTATTCGACTTTCTGGTTAATTCTCTCTTATAGCGATAGCGGACATACTTCTGGGCAACCTCATAACCACGCATCTCCATAATGCCGGTCTCAACCATATCCTGGATGTCCTCCACATTCACTGCATGCGTAAATTCCTCTGCCTGCTGTGCAATCTTCTCCGCAATTGCAATGATCTGAAAGTCATTCATCCTGTGGATGTTCTCAACCTCTTCATTCGCTTTTTTGATCGCATTCACAATCTTTTCCAGCCGGAAGTCTACTTCCTCACCGTTTCTTTTGATTACTCTCGTCTTTACTTCCAAATCCATCCCAACTTTCTCCTAACTTTGTTCCATCGCTCCACAAAATATAGTGTCACTTTTAAGTTTCTCCACTATATTTTGCGCTCTGTAGTATATGATACCCCATATTCACGAAAATGAAAAGGGGGATTTTTGTTTTTTTTATGTTATTTTTTTATCTTGCCATTTTCCAGATTCGGTCTTAAGAATTCTTCTTTCGCATACTCCCAGATCGCTTCTGAGCCTTTTGCCGTATTCCGGTTACGGTTCAGGATCTGTTCAATATGAACATCGTGTTCCTCCCACGCTTTGCCGTCTGTAGCCGCATTTAACATGATCGGCTGGATATTGTCCATCGTCCGGGCAAACTTCGACTCAGCAGTCTCCTGTGCCTCAAATTCCTCCCAGAGCGCCCGAAATTCCTTTCCCTGCTTTTCCGGAAGAAGTCCGAAAATCCGGTCCGCAGCCTTCACTTCCCGTTCCCTCTGCGTCTTCTTCGCATCTTCATCATAGGCATAGGTATCCCCCGCATCAATTTCTACAATATCATGGATCAAAAGCATCGTCACTGTCTTAAGAACATCGATCTTCTCATTGGCATATCCCGCAAGCAGAACCGTCATGATCGCCATATGCCACGCATGCTCCGCGTCATTCTCCTTACGCACCCCATCCGTCAGATATGTCTGCCTTCCAATAAATTTTTCCTTATCAATCTCCCGAAAGAAATTAAATAATTGCGTAAGTTCCTCTTTTTCCACGTTTTTGCTCCTTCTATGATGAAATACACTCTATTTGAACACCTCAAAATCCTTTTTCTCAGTACACGCACACTGTTATATATTCTACCACAAACTACCCTGTATCGGAACTTTTATTTTGTAAAAGATTGTACCATTTTTCCCAATAAATTTTGTCAAAAATTCCGTATTGAAAAAGCGCGCAATCTGTAGTAGATTACGCGCTTCCACATAAATTTGTTTCCTATTTACCATTTTTTTCGCTTCGACACCTTCAACCGGTTCATCGCCCTTGAAAGCGAAGCCTGTGTCCGGTAATATTCCTGTATACTCTGTTTCTGGCGAAGCTTTTCTTCTGCATACTCCATCTGCTCCTGGGCATGTCTGGCATCGATATCCTCCGGTTTCTCTGCCGTCTGCACCAGCATCGTCACACGGTTGTTGACGATCTCAAGGAATCCGGTTCCGACCGCAAGGTTCACCCATTCGCCTTCTTCAAACTGAAGCATTGCCTCACCGATCACCACAGCGATCACCATATCTTCATGGTGCGGAAGAATTTCCATTCCACCGCCGTCCGGTACCGGCACGATCATCTTTCTGCAACGTCCTTCATAGAATACCCGGTCACTGGAAATGATTTTAAGTCCAAATGTATCCATACCTGGCACCTCTATTCTGCTTTTTCAGCCTTTGCCTTCTCGATGACTTCATCAATCGTTCCTACATTGAAGAATGCATTCTCCGGATACTCATCCATTTCTCCGTCGAGGATCATCTTAAATCCTCGGATCGTCTCTTTCAGAGGTACATATTTTCCCGGAACTCCGGTAAATGTCTCTGCAACGAAGAATGGCTGGGAGAGGAATTTCTGAATCTTTCTTGCTCTCATAACCGTTGCCTTGTCTTCATCGGAAAGCTCTTCCATACCAAGAATTGCGATGATATCCTGCAGCTCTTTGTATTTCTGCAGAACCTCTGTTACACGGTTTGCAACTTCATAATGTTCTTCTCCGACAATATCCGCCTCCAGAATACGGGAGTTAGATTCCAGTGGATCAACTGCCGGGTAAATACCCTGTTCTACAACCTTACGGGAGAGTACGGTTGTTGCATCCAGATGAGCAAATGTAGTTGCCGGAGCCGGGTCTGTAAGGTCATCGGCAGGGACATAAACAGCCTGTACGGATGTGACAGAACCATTCTTTGTAGATGCGATCCTCTCCTGCAGTTCACCCATTTCAGTTGCCAGTGTCGGCTGATAACCTACGGCTGATGGCATACGTCCAAGAAGTGCGGATACTTCGGAACCTGCCTGTGTAAAACGGAAAATATTATCAATGAAAAGAAGCACATTCTGATGTTCTTTATCACGGAAATATTCAGCCATTGTAAGTCCTGTCTCAGCGACACGCATACGTGCTCCAGGTGGTTCGTTCATCTGACCAAACACTAAGGCTGTCTTATCCAGAACTCCGGATGCTTTCATTTCTGTCCAGAGGTCGTTACCTTCACGGGAACGTTCTCCAACACCGGTAAAGATGGAATATCCGCCGTGCTCTGTGGCTACGTTACGGATCAGTTCCTGGATCAGTACAGTCTTACCTACACCGGCACCGCCGAACAGACCGATCTTACCACCTTTTGCATAAGGTGCAAGCAGGTCGATAACCTTGATTCCGGTTTCCAGGATTTCTACAACCGGGCTCTGGTCTTCAAATGACGGCGGATCTCTGTGGATCACCCAGTGTTCGGTATCTTCTTTGATTTCTTCGCCATTGTCGATGGTTTCTCCAAGTACGTTGAACAGACGTCCAAGGGTCTGCTCTCCAACCGGTACTTTAATTCCAGAACCGGTAGCGGTTACTTCCATGTCCTTGCAAAGTCCTTCACTTGCTGCCAGCATCAGACAACGAACCTCATCATTTCCCAGATGCTGCGCAACTTCCATAATACAGGTTTTTCCGTTGTTCTCCACCTGCAGGGCATCTTTGATACACGGCAGATTTCCGTCTTCAAATACAACGTCAACAACTGGTCCCATGACCTGTACAATACGTCCTTTATTCATACCTGTTTTCACTTCCTTTTCCGTTTCTGGGCTTTGGCACCTGCACAAACTTCAGTAATTTCCTGTGTGATTGCAGCCTGCCTTGCCCTGTTATATATAATAGAAAGATCTTTGATGATTTCCTGCGCGCTGTCTGTTGCTGATTGCATTGCTGTCATTCGCGCATTGTGTTCGCTTGCATATGCCTCTACCAGACATCCATAGATCATACCAACCACGTAGTTTGGTACGATGCTGTCCAGAACCGCCTCTGCTGATGGATAAAGCGCGATCGCCTCTCTATGGATGCTAAGCGGCATTTTCATTTCATTAAATGAAGATCTCTCAAGCGGCAGGATCTTCATTTTTTCAACCGTTGTCAGCATCGAATTTTCCATTCTGGTGTAAACGATGTAGACCTCGTCCAGTTCACCTCTCTCATACTGGGAAAGAATCACTTCCGCGATATCTCTTGCCCTGTGCATGGTCGGTTTCTGCACAGTATAGAGGAAATTGGTGTCAATTTCCACACCCTTATTCGCATAATAGTGTCTGCCAAGCTCACCGACTACGAACAGCTTATGCGCTCCCGGCTCCTCCAGGATCTCATCCTCCACCTTGACAATGTTGTGGTTGTAAGCTCCTGCAAGTCCTTTATCCGCAGTAATGACAATGGAACCTATCTTTCGTTTCTCTTTTGGAATCTCTTCCCGCGCATCAAAATACCGGTGCTCGATCTCAGGAATATGCCTCAGGATTCTGGAAATCTCTCCCTGAAGTCCGTAAAAGTACGGCTCTGAATCTGTCAGCTTTTTCTTCGCCTGTCTCATCTTGGTAGACGAGATCATATACATGGCGTTCGTGATCTTCATCGTATCTTTGACGCTGTTGATTCGAGTCTGTATTTCTCTGATATTTGCCATATTAACACCTGCTGTCTTTGAATTCCTTCGCTGTTTCCACAATCTTTGCAGCCAGTTCATCGGACAGAGCCTTTGTCTGCTCAATCTCTTCACTGATTTCCGGATGAACTGTTGCAAAATAATTCAGCATATCCATCTGGAATTTCTTAACCTCTTTTACCGGAATTCCCAGAAGCACTTTATTTCGTGCTGCGCAGAGGGTGATGACCATCTCATGCATGGACATTGGATGTCCGAGTGGCTGTTTCAGAAGTTCCATCAGACCAGATCCATATTCCAGCTGTTCCTTTGTTGCTGCATCCAGATCGGAACTGAACTGTGTGAATACTTCCATCTCACGATACTGTGCAAGATCGATACGGATACTTCCGGCTGCCTTCTTCATTGCCTTTGTCTGTGCTGCACCACCAACACGGGATACGGAAAGACCTACGTTAACCGCCGGTCTCATTCCTGAGAAGAACAGATCACTTTCCAGGAAGATCTGTCCATCTGTAATGGAAATGACGTTGGTCGGAATGTATGCAGATACATCTCCTGCCTGTGTCTCGATGATTGGAAGTGCTGTGATCGAACCGCCTCCCATTTCATCACTTAAACGGCTTGATCTCTCAAGCAGTCTTGAATGCAGATAGAAAACATCTCCAGGATAAGCTTCACGTCCCGGTGAACGTCCAAGAAGCAGGGACAGCGCACGGTATGCAACTGCGTGCTTTGAAAGATCATCGTAAACGATCAGGACATCTTTTCCTTTATGCATAAAATGTTCTGCAATCGCGGTTCCTGCATATGGTGCAATATACTGAAGCGGTGCACAGTCACTTGCTGTTGATGCTACTACGATGGTGTAATCCATTGCGCCGCCGTTTTTAAAAGTATTGACAACCTTTGCGATCGTTGATGCTTTCTGACCGATTGCTACATAGATACAGATGACATCCTTACCCTTCTGATTCAAAATCGTGTCTGTAGCAATGGAAGTCTTTCCTGTCTGACGGTCTCCAATAATCAACTCTCTCTGTCCACGTCCGATCGGGAACATAGAATCGATAGAAAGGATTCCTGTTTCCATTGGAACGCTGACGGATTTACGGTCTACAATTCCTGGTGCTTCATTTTCAATCGGTCTGTAATCTTCTGCTTCGATTTCTCCCGCTCCGTCAATCGGAGCTCCAAGTGCATTTACGACACGTCCGATAAATTTATCGCCAACCGGTACTCCGGCTTTCTTTTTGGTACGCATCACTTTCGTACCTTCTTTGATCTCTACATCTGATCCGAACAGGATGCAGCCGATCGTATCTTTCTGAATGTCCTGAACCATACCTTTCAGTCCATTTTCAAATGTCACGATTTCTCCGTACATTGCATGCTCTATTCCATAGATATTTGCAATTCCGTCACCGACAGAGACAACCGTACCGACCTCGCTGTCTTTACTGATCTGATCAAAGTTCTCTATTTCATTTTTCAGAATAGAAATAATTTCATCTGAGCTAATTGAACTCACTTTGTTCACCTCCAGGTCAATTTTTGCTCTAATCTCGATAATCTTCCTTTCAGACTCCAGTCATATTCATCATCACCGGTCTTTAAGATAAATCCACCAAGTAATGCCGGATCTTTGACTATCTCGATCTTCACATCTGTCTTATGGTACTTCTCACAAAGAAATTCTCTGATTTTCTCAAGCCGCTTTTCATCTGGTGCTTCCACACAGGTAAGCGTTGCCATCTGGATTCCTTCCTGCATTTTACAGTATCTGTCATAAGCAAAAAGAATCTGACTGATCTCGCTCATTCTCTGATTACGGCATACAACCTTGAGAAAGTTTTTTATTTCTTCCGGGAAAATCTTGTCGATCGAACTTAATTTTTCCCGCATCGGTACCACCGGACTTGCAAATGTTTCTTCAAGCACCGGTACTTCTTTAAAAAGCTTTTCAGTCTCTCCTACCGCTTCTTTTGAAATTCCAAGCTCATATAAAACATGTGCATACTGTTTTGCCGAAGGGCTACAGCAATACTCTTTATTTAACCTCTTTATTGACATGAGCATCACCTGCACCTTTCAGAAACTGATCATATATATCCTGATTTCCTTTTGTGTCATCCACAATCTTACGTGCTGCCTGCATTGCCAGTCCTGCGATCTCACTTTGCAGATCATTCATGGTCTGTTTGCGTTCATTTTCAATCGTCTTTCTGGCATCTTTCAGGATTCCTACGGCTTCCGTATTGGCTTCCTGAAGGATACGCTCTGATTCTCCGGCTGCAGTTTTCTTAGCTTTTTCCACGATCTGAATGGATTCTGCCTTTGCTCCTTCCAGAGCCTTTTCATATTCCGCTTTCAGTCTCGCCGCTTCTTCCTGACTATCACTGGCATTTTTCAGTCCGTCAGCAATCATTTTTTCACGTTTTTCCATAATTCCCATTACTGGTTTGAATAAGAATTTTTTCAGCAAAAGATAAAAGACAATCAGGTTGATGATCGTAAAGAGAAGGCTTACATTAAACTGTATCACCTGTCCCACCTGCCTTTCTTCATTTTACTTTTCTTATTTCAGCATTAAGATGATAAGAAGTCCGATAATGAAACCGTAAATAGCGGTTGCCTCTGCAAGTGCACAACCCAGGATCAGGTTCTTGCTGATCTTGCTTTCTGCTTCCGGCTGTCTTGCGATCGCATCTACTGCTTTACCTGTTGCAAGGCTGATTCCAAGTCCTGCTCCTAAACCTGTTAAAACTGCTACTGCTGCTCCAATTGCTACTAACATAATCTTAATCTCCTTTTTTCTTATAGATTTGTGTTTCTTCTGTCATTTCGGGATTATTCCTGCTCCTCATTCATGAAAAGTGCTGTCAGGAATACGAATACATATGCCTGCAGGAATCCATCGAAAATATCGAAGTAAAAACTAAATGGTATCGGGATAAGAACCGGAGCCACTGCTTTTAAAAGCTCCATGATAACAAACGCTCCCAATACATTACCGAACAGACGCATGCAAAGTGATAATGGTCTGATCACAATCTCCAGAACCATAATTGGTGCTACGAATGGTACCGGCTTTGCAAAATGCGCCGCCCAATGCTTAAATCCATTCTTCCGGATTCCGGAAAATTCAATCAGGCACATACTCATGATTGCAAGTGCTGCTGTTACATTGAGGTCTTTTGTCGGTGACTTAAATCCGAACAGACCAATGATATTGGCTATCCCAATATAGATAAGCACTGTAATCAGATACGGAATATATTTCCTGTTTTCTTTTCCCATGATGTCTTCAAAGAAGTCCAGTCCTTTTCCTATTGCGGATTCCAATAAAAGCTGAACCTTTCCCGGATTTTCGACGCTCAAGCTTCGGACAAATATGATACAAAGTCCTACGATTACCGCCATGATGATCCAGGTAACTACGACCGACTCTTTTACCGGTATTCCGCCGAATATCGGGATCGTAAACACTGTCTCGCAGTTCAGCTCTTCTAACAGAGTCTCTGTTAAATGTTCCGTATCGCTCCCTCCCTTTCGTTTTATTTATTCTTATTTTATAGTACTTTTCAGAGCGTCCTCTAAAAGTCATGCTTATATTACGCTCACACTTTTTCTTTGTCAATATTTTCAGCTTTTGTAGATTGTACAGTAAAAAAACCAATTTTTTTATCTATTTTCACTATCTTCATCTGTTTTTCTTTTATTTTCTTTAGCTGTTTTTACTTCTATTTTTTGACACTTTTTTTAGTTTGTAGCATTTGAGATTCTTTTTTGACGGATTTTGTGCTTTCGTACAGTTGAATTTTTGGCATTTTTTACAATTATTTTCTTTTATTTTTATGCACTATGTATAGTGACTATGTCGAATATATATATCTAGCGGGATGATTATTTTGTTTTGGGAAATGAAGAGTTGATTTGGACTTGCGCTATCACCATTCCGCACTTGGTCCATTAGATAAAAAAAGAACTCAAACTGAGTCCTTCAAGTTACAGGGGATGACAGAATCGAACTGCCGCTAAGAGTTTTGGAGACTCCTGTCATACCATTTGACCAATCCCCTATATGAAATTGTTGATTGCTGAAGCAACCATGGACTATAATAACACAATGGCTGCTTCCTGTCAATCATTTATTCAATATTTCCTTTGCGTCCTTTGCAAATAATTTCTTCGCGCAGGTTTCACTTACAGATCGCCCCTGCTGATCTGATCGATCTTTTTCAGTTCTTCCCAGGTGAACTTCGTATTCTGCACAATCTCCACATTCTGAATGATCTGCTCCGGTCTGGACGCTCCGATCAGCACACTGGTCACATCCTCATCTTTCAGGATCCAGCTCAGTGCCATCTGTGCAAGAGACTGTCCTCTCTCACCTGCCATCTTGTTCAGAGCCTCGATCTGCGCAAGCTTTTCTTTCGTCAATGCATCGGCATGTAGAAACCTTCCATCCACAGCAATCCGGCTGTCTGACGGTATTCCGTGCAGATATTTATCTGTCAGAAGCCCCTGTGCCAGCGGACTAAATGCAATGATTCCTTTTCCCATCTGGTTCGCCGTCTTTTTCAAGCCGTTCTGTTCAATCGTCCGGTCAAAAATGGAATACCGGTTCTGGTTAATGACAAACGGACATTTCAGATCTTCCAGAATCTCCGCTGCACGTACCATTGTCGGACCATCATAGTTAGAAATTCCGACATAAAGTGCCTTCCCACTCTTTACGATGGAATCGAGTGCTCCCATGGTTTCTTCCAGTGGGGTATTCGGATCCATTCTGTGATGATAGAAGATATCTACATAATCCATCCCCATTCTCTTCAGGCTCTGGTCAAGGCTTGCGATCAGATACTTCCTGCTTCCCCAGTTTCCGTAAGGTCCCGGCCACATATCATAGCCTGCCTTGGTACTGATGATCATCTCGTCCCTGTATGGTGCAAAGTCTTCTTTTAAAATCTTCCCAAAATTCGTCTCAGCACTTCCGTATTCCGGTCCATAGTTATTCGCAAGATCGAAATGGGTGATTCCCAGATCAAATGCTGTCCTCAACATTGCCTTCATATTCTCCGGATCCGCATTGGTTCCAAAATTGTGCCAAAGTCCTAAAGAAACTGCCGGCAGCAAAAGCCCGCTTTTCCCACAACGGTTATATACCATGGTATCATATCTCTCAGATGATGCTGTATACATAATTCATTTTCTCCTTCATTATCTCTGAATTGAAACTTTACTATTTCTTTTACAGATTTCTCTTATCAGATATGATACCTTTTTCCTGCATAAATGTCCAGTAAATCCCGGCATCTGCCCTTTTTCTGCCGGAAAACGGGATTCTTTTTGTAACCGTCAGCCGGAAATTACATCTGTCTCAGAAGATTTACCATTTCGATTGCAGAAAGTGCACAGTCATATCCCTTATTTCCGCCTTTACTTCCGGCTCTTGAAATTGCCTGCTCGATATTTTCAGTCGTGATCACACCAAATAATACCGGCACTCCGGTTGCAAGTCCGACCTGTGCGATCCCTTTGGATACCTCATTGCAGACATAATCATAATGCGTCGTGTCTCCACGGATCACTGCTCCCACACAGATCACCGCATCATACTTTCCGGATGCCGCCATTTTAGAAGCTGCTGTCGGAATCTCAAATGCTCCCGGTACCCATGCTGCCGTTATGTTTTCATCCTCCACGCCATGGCGTACCAGCCCGTCTACCGCACCACCAAGTAGTTTATTAACAATAATCTCATTAAATCTTGAAGCAACAATTCCTACTTTCATTCCTTCTGGTGCTACTACTTTTCCTTCTAATACATTAATCTGTCTCATGTTTTTTTCCTCCTGTAATTAAAGTGTTTCTTCTATGATAAATACTGTTTATTCTCTTTTTACTGAAATTTGATTTCTTTAAAGATATGTCCCATCTTTTCCTGCTTCGTCTTCATATAAAATGCATCAAATTTCTGCGGTGCTATTTCAATCGGTACTCTCTCATGGATTGCAAGCCCGAAACCGGAAAGTCCATATACCTTCTCCGGATTATTTGTAAGAAGCCGGAGTGATTTTACTCCCAGATCCGATAAAATCTGAGCCCCTACCCAGTATTCCCTAAGATCCGGCGCAAATCCCAGACGGATGTTGGCTTCCACGGTATCGTATCCCTGTTCCTGAAGTTCATACGCTTTCAGCTTGTTGATCAGACCGATTCCCCTTCCCTCCTGTCGCATATACAGAAGAACTCCTCTTCCTTCTCTCTCGATCTGCTGCATCGCCGACTGCAGCTGCTTTCCACAATCGCAGCGGAGAGATCCAAAAGTATCGCCGGTCAGGCACTCGGAATGTACACGGCACAGAACATCTTCCCCATCGCCAATCTCACCTTTCACCAATGCCACATGATGTTCACCGGTGATGTCATTCACATACCCATAAATCTGAAATTCTCCATACTGGGTTGGCATCTTTGCACATGCTTCCCTTACGACATGTTTTTCATGGATCCTGCAGTAATCCTGCAGATCTTTGATCGTAATAAATTTCAGGTCGTACTTCTTCGCCAGCTTCCAGAGATTCTCTGTCCGCATCATCGTTCCGTCCTCTTCCATGATTTCACAGCAGATTCCACATTCTTTCAGTCCGGCAAGACGCATCAGATCAACCGTTGCCTCGGTATGACCATTTCTTACCAACACACCTCCATGCCTTGCCACCAGCGGAAATACATGCCCCGGTCTTCGAAGGTCCTGCGGTTTCGTTCCTTCTTCTGTCAGGCTGCGCATAGTATATCCTCGCTCTGCTGCTGAAATTCCCGTTGTCGTATCCACATGGTCAACGGATACCGTAAATGCAGTCGAATGGTTATCTGTATTTTCGGAGACCATCTGTGAAAGCCCAAGCCGTCCGGCCAGCGCTGCACTCATCGGTGTGCAGATCAGCCCTTTCGCATGGCATGCCATAAAATTGATATTCTCCTGAGTTGCAAATTCCGCCGCGCAGATCATATCTCCTTCATTTTCCCGGTCCGGATCATCCGTTACCAGAACGATCCTTCCCTGGCGCAATTCTTCAAGTGCCTCTTCTACGCTATTGTATTGATACTGTTTCTCCATTTGTTACTTCCTCCTGTCCGATCTATAACTCATTTTTATCCTGTTCTTCTGTATGCTCTCCATTCCGGTCCCGGAATTTCTTCGCATCAAATTCCATACTCCTCTAATAATTCCATGGTAAGTCCACCACATTTTCCAGCCGGTTCCGATGGTGTAAGAAACTTTTTAATATACTTCCCTACAATATCATTTTCCAGATTCACCCTGTCCCCAGCTTTTTTCTTCAGCAGTGTGGTTTCCTCTCCGGTATGAGGAATGACTGATACCTGAAAGCTTTTTTCACTTACTTCTGCCACTGTCAGACTGATCCCGTCAATACAGATTGAACCTTTTTCTACGATCAGTTCCAGAATCTCCGGCGTTGTCCGGATTTTTACCCATACCGCATTTTCTTCCTTTCTGAGTTCTTCAATCATTCCGGTCCCGTCAATATGTCCTGCAACGATATGTCCACCGAATCTGCCATCTGCCGCCATCGCGCGTTCCAGATTCACTTTCTCACCGATCTTCGTATCACCAAGATTGGTTCTTCTCACTGTTTCCGCCATCACATCTGCGGTAAATCCATCCTTTTCCAGAGAAACCACCGTCAGGCAGACACCATTTACCGCAATACTGTCTCCGATCCTGGTTCCACCGAGTACTTTTTTTGCCCGGATCGCAATCTTCCCGGATGATCCAGAAAGTCGGAGTGACCGGATAGATCCGGTTTCTTCTACAATTCCTGTAAACATTTACATTTCCTCCAAAACCTTATACTCTGCCAGAATATCTTCTCCAACCTGCGAGATTCTCATAAGCTGTAACTTGATGGCATCGTCTACTTTCTCAATTCCAAAGCCTTCCACCGGAGTCTTGCCGCCTCTTCCGCCAAAAATTTTCGGTGCGATAAAAGCTTTCACCTCATTTACGATACCGGATTGCAGGGCATCCTCATTTAAAGTTCCACCGCCTTCAATAAGTACACTGTCAATTCCCAGCTCTCCAAGCTTTCTCATCAGAAGCTGCAGATTGATCTCCCCTTTTTCCGAAGGAACTCTGAGAAGCACGACTCCAAGCTTTTCCAGACTGCGTTTTTTCTCTTCTAAATAAATCGCATTCCCCTTTTCACCGGCATATGCAACAATCGTCCGGTATCTCCCTGCTGTCTGGCAGATCTGACTGTCCAGTGGGATCCTGAGCATACTGTCACAGATAATTCTGACCGGACTTTTCTTTCCCTCCAGACGCACATTCAGCATCGGATCATCTGCCAGAACCGTTCCGATTCCTGCCATGATTGCCATATAGTCATGGCGCATCTCATGTACCAGACTTCTTGCTTCCTCACCGGATATCCATTTTGATGCTCCTGTTTTTGTCGCAATCTTTCCGTCTGCCGTCATTGCGTATTTCATCACCACATAGGGCAGCCCTGTTGTGATATAGTGGAAAAAGACCGGATTTAACGCATCACATTCTTCGCGCAGGAAATCCTCTTCCACCCGGACGCCTGCCTCGCGTAAAATCTTTGCTCCTTTGCCGGACACTTTCGGATTCGGATCTCTCGATCCGATCACAACCCGTGCAATCTTCTGTTCCAGAATCGCTTCCGTACATGGTGGTGTCTTCCCATAATGGCAGCACGGCTCCAGCGTCACATAAAGTGTTGCTCCCTCGGCGCTTTCTGTCAGGGATGCGATTGCGTTCCGTTCTGCATGAAGCTCACCACATTTTTCGTGATACCCTTCCCCGATAATGCTTCCATTCTTTACGATCACGGCACCAACCATCGGGTTTGGATTTGTCCATCCACGTCCTTTTTTTGCCAGTTCAATTGCACGGCGCATGTAAAATTCATCTGTCATTTTTTCTCCTTTCTCATCTCTCCCGGAAAAGCCCCCTGGAAATGTACTCTGCTAAACATTTTAGGTATGTTGCCGGATAAGTCTCTTTTCAAAAAATGTGCTTTGGCATATAGGAAAAGCCCTGACAGATTCTCTTACCTGTCAGGGCTTTCTTTCTCAGTTATATCGCTGTACGCTCTGTCATACTTCTCGGAAATACCATTTTCTCATCGAATCTGGCCTCGGCATTTTATTTTCCGGAAAATAAAAACTCTGGAATGATTCCCATTCCAGAGCGTTTTACTTTTTATTCCTGCATATATGATAGAAACCGCTTCTATCAGCAACGATTCAACTTCTTCCATCCAGACTTTACTGTCGGCACTGGAATCTCACCAGTTCATGCCTTACGGCTCGCGGGCTTTACCGCCGGTGGGGAATTTCGCCCCGCCCTGAAGCATTATTTTGTTTTACAAAACTTACTATAGCACGTTACCGCAGTAATTGCAAGATTATTTTTTCGACAAACCAGTATGTTTATGCTATTCTTATATGGAGATATCAGAGTCCGCCTATTACCAGGCTGGTACAGATGGTTATTTCATTTAATCTGGCTTTAAGAAAGACGAGGAATTCAAAAACATGTTTCATAAATTTTTAAAATACATTTTCCAGAGTATTTCCGGAATGATCGGTGTCTCCGTCTACATTCTGGCAGATACCTTTTTTATCTCTTACAAATGCGGTGCAGATGGACTTGCTGCCCTGAATCTGATCCTGCCGGTGTTCGGTCTGGTCTTCGCAATCGGTTCGATGATCGGAATCGGCTCCGCCACACGATACAATATCAGCACAGCCAAAGGTTCACCTTCGGACTACTATTTTACCCAGTCCATCTTCTGGTGTCTCATATGCAGCATTCCTTTTATGCTCACCGGAATCTTCATTCCGCATAAAGCACTTGCACTTTTAGGGGCAGATGCCGGGCTCATCCGGCTTGGACGTAATTATATGCGTATCGTCCTGCTCTTTACCCCGTTTTTTATGTCAAACTATACCTTCACGGCATTTGCGAGGAATGACCATGCGACCTCTATCGCCATGATCGGTTCCATTTCCGGAAGCTTCTTTAATATTTTATTTGACTATATTTTCATGTTCTCTTTGAATCTTGGATTTCTGGGGGCTGCACTTGCAACCGCTCTTTCACCGGTTGTGACGATGCTGGTATGTTCGACACATTATCTTGGAAAGAATAACCATGTAGAGTTTCATTGGCGCAAGCCCTCTCTTCGCCGGATCATCGGATGCTGCCAGCTTGGTGTTTCTGCATTTTTTGCTGAAATTTCTTCCGCTGTCATTACGATTATATTTAACATGCTGATCCTGCGCATTGCGGGAAATATCGGGATCGCAGCCTACGGCGTAGTTGCAAATATTTCACTGGTCGCAATGGCGATCCTAAACGGACTTGCCCAGGGTGCACAGCCGCTGATCAGCCAGAGTTACGGAAAGGGTGAACATGATCTAGTCCGTAAATTTCTCAACTGGTCTCTTGCTGCAGCACTTCTGATCGAGCTTGTGATCGTTGTACTGATCTACGGATTTACGGATACCTTTATCAGTATCTTTAACAGCGAACATAATCTCCAGCTGCTTGCTTACGCCCATACTGGTCTTAGGCTTTATTTCCTGGGCTTTTTAGTCGCCGGTATCAATATTGTGCTGGTTGCCTATTTTTCCGCAATCGACCGGGCACGTCCTGCCGTCCTTGGTTCTGTTATGCGCGGCATTATCGCAATTGCTTTCTGTGCAATCCTGTTCTCACAGATTCTGGGGCTGAATGGAATCTGGCTTTCCTTCTTAGGATCAGAAATCATCACATTTTTTGTGATTCTGATTTTCCGGAAATCTTGATTTTATAATTGACAATTTTTCTTTTATCATGTATTCTTTAATTATAGTAATGATTCTTATTATCAAGTTTTGAAAGTCAGGAGGAATGTTATATGGATAAAAAAGCACTTTATAATTTATCTTATGGAGTATTTATGCTTGCAACACGCTCTGGGAATGTAGTAAACGGATGTATTACCAACACCTGCATCCAGGTTGCGAATAATCCGGTACGGATCGCAATCTCTGTGCTGAATAGCAACTATACCTGTGATCTGATCAAAGAGAGCGGCATTTTTACGTTAAGCCTGCTTGACCAGACCTGCTCTTTTGAAACGATCCGGCATTTCGGTTTCCAGTCCGGCAGAGATGTTGATAAATTCGCAAATATCACTGCACCTGCAGATGAAAATGCAGTTCCTTACCTCGGATGGCAGACTTGTTCTGTTCTCAGCGCAAAAGTAGTTTCCAGACAGGATCTTGGAACACATACCCTTTTTATTGCTGAAGTAACCGATGCGAAACTTTTAAGTGACAATCCGCCTCTGACTTACGCAGATTATCAGGCACATGTAAAGCCAAAACCAGAACAGAAAAAAGAGGATAAGAAGATTATCGGATGGCGCTGTAAGATCTGCAATTATGTATACGAAGGAAGCAATCTTCCGGAAGAATTCACCTGCCCGCTCTGTGGACACGGCGCAGATGATTTCGAACCGATTTATGAAAATGCATAGCCTGTTGGAAAATAGACGTTTCAAAAAGAGGGAGTGTATGACTTGAGTTTAAGTCACACACTCCCTCTTCCAAATTTCCTGTTTTCCGATATTTCTTTTTCTAAAATACCATCAGTTTATAAATATTTTCCACATCTTTCTGATCAAGAGTTGCAAATCCTTCCACTGTACCAGTATTTACATCTCCATAACAGCAGGTATGTGCCAGCTTTTCAATATCTTCTTCTTTGGCTCCAAGCTCTGCAAAATTCTTTGGCATCCCAATCGAAATTAAAAAGTTTCGAAGTGCCTCAATTCCTTCCAGTGCCGTTCTCTTTGGATCTGCAAAATCCATCTGACAGCCCCAGACACGGACTGCAGCCTGTGCAAAACGCATCACATTGTGTTCCAGTGTATAAGTAAATACAGCCGGCATAACAACCGCAAGCCCTGCACCGTGCGCGCAGTCATACAATGCAGATAATTCGTGCTCGATGTTATGGCTTGTCCAGTCCTGTGTACGTCCTACTCCGCAGGAATTATTGTGTGCCATCATACCTGCCCACATAATGTTTGCTCTTGCCTGATAATTATCCGGGTCTGCAATGACTCTCGGTCCTTCATGGATCATCGTCAGAAGAAGCCCTTCGATCATACGGTCTGTCACTTCTACTTCTTCGGTATTGGTCAGATAACGCTCATACAGATGTGCCATAATATCTGTAATTCCGCAAGCTGTCTGATATGCCGGAAGTGTCTGTGTAAGTGCCGGGTTCATGATCGTGAATTTCGGACGGAATGCTTCTCCGGTTGCCCCTCTTTTGAACATTCCTTCTTCTTTTGTAATAACAGAGTCCGGTGATCCTTCACTTCCTGCAGCTGAAATCGTAATAACTGTTCCGATCGGAAGTGCTTCCTCGACAAGCTTTCCTTCATAATAATCCCAGAAATCTCCATCGTATACTGCACCTGCCGCAATTGCCTTTGCGGAATCAATTGTACTTCCGCCTCCGACTGCCAGTACAAAATCTACTTTTTCTTTCCGGCACAGATCGATTCCTTCATATACAAGACCACTTCTCGGATTTGGCTTTACGCCGCCTAATTCTACATAAGAAACCCCTTCTCCGTCCAGAGATTTCTTAACACGATCCAAAAGTCCGGAACGAATGACAGAACCTCCGCCATAATGGAGCAGTACACGACTGCCGCCAAAACGTTTTACATACTTTCCGGTATCATTTTCTGTATCCTTACCAAAAGCAAAATAAGTCGGTGCATAAAATGTGAAATTTTCCATCTTTTATTTCCTTCTTTCCTCTTATGATTTTCTGTTAATTTTTAGTATAAATCCTTTTTTGAGACTTCGCAAGATGACGTAGAAAATATTATGCTCTCCCTGCTCTTCAGATAAATTTTCGTAATACATCCAAGCCAAAATCAGTATTTTTCTTATCCATAGCCGTATTTTCTCTTAGTTGTCCTCCAGTGCAAACTCTGCAAATTTCTCCATCTCTTTTGTCTTGAACTTATTTTTATGATAGAAAATCTGACGATACATCGTAATTTCTATATCTTTCACATCCAAAAGTGTGAGTTTCTTTTTCTCAATATCATCTTCCACTGCAAAACGTGGCAGGAATGAAACGCCTCCCCCACGCATCAGCATTTTTTTGATAAATGCAGTATCACTGATCTCCAGCATCGGAGAAAGCTCTTTTCTTCTTAACGCCAGCTGACCATCAAGTGCCTGCCTGTAATTGGCATTGCGCTCTGTAAGATAAAAAGACTCTTTCAGCAGATCATCAAGCAATAAATTTCTTTCTTTTGCCAGCCGGTGACTGACTGATGTCACAAACATAACCGGTTCTGCCTTCTCCATCACCTTGATCCAGTTGCTGTCCCATCTTGGTGTATCCAGAATATAGATCAGATCCAGTTCATTATGTTCCATCATCTGGATCAGCTTTTCCGGAGAATCTACCGTAATCCGGATAGAAACCCTGGGATACTGTTCCCTGAATTTCCTTATGATCTTTGGAAATTTCACCGTACACAGAGACTCGATCGTCCCAATGTGAAGTGGATTTTTCAATTCATCCGTATCATTCATGGATGCTTTCGCCTGATGAACATCATAAAGAATCCGGTTGGCATGCTCCAGAAATTCTTCCCCCTGCGGGGTAAGCACCACTTTCTTTCCTGTCCTGTCGAACAGCCTTTTCCCAAGTTCGTTTTCCAGCTGGCGGATCTGAACCGTCACTGCCGACTGCGAATACCCCAGCATCTCTGCCGTTCTGGAAAAGCTCTGCATCTGCGCGATCTGTGTAAAAGTCTGTAATTGACGTAATTCCATCTTCTGACTCCATTATGAAAAATTTTCAACGTCTTCATAAAATCTATGAATTTGTTTCACTCATAAGTTGATGGTACAATATAACTAATAAGACGTCAATCCTTTTTACTTACGTAAAACAATTATTTTACAGGAGGTTTACTATGTCCTTTATCAGTGTTTTTGATGTCATGGGACCGAATATGATCGGACCATCAAGCTCCCATACTGCGGGAGCTGCCAGAATCGCTCTGCTTGCAAGAAAGCTTCTCACCGGTTCTCTTAAAAAAGTAGAATTTACCCTTTATGGATCTTTTGCCAAAACCTATCACGGTCATGGTACGGACCGTGCTCTTCTCGGCGGTATTATGGGATTTGCCACCGATGACGTGCGCATCCGCGATTCCTTCCAGATCGCGACAGACAACGGAATCGAATATTCTTTCATTCCGAACAACGTAGAAACCGACGTACACCCGAATACCGTCGATATCCTGATGGTAAATGAAGAAGGGCAGGAGATGATGATCCGCGGAGAATCTCTCGGTGGCGGAAAAGCCCGCCTGTGCCGGATCAATGGTGTGGAGGTTGATTTTACCGGAGAATACAGCTCGATCGTCGTCGTCCAGAAAGATGCACCGGGCGTTGTTGCTTACATTACCAAATGCCTCAGTGAACTTGGAATCAATATCGCATTCATGCGTCTGTTCCGCGAATCCAAAGGAAATACCGCTTATACCATCGTAGAATCCGATGATCTGGTACCGGAAGATATCGCAGATACAATCAGAAGAAACAAAAATGTATACAACGTTATGGTTGTTCAGATGTAATTGGAAGGAGAATACAGATTATGGATTTTAGAAATGCAAAAGAATTATTAAAAGTCTGTCAGGAACAAGGCCTTTCAATTTCTGCTGTGATGCTTCAGAGAGAGCTCACAGAGGGAGAACAGGATCCGGAAGAGACAGACCGCAAAATGGATCGTGTTCTTGAGATCATGAAATCAGCCGCTTCTACTCCGATCCATACCCCGGTCAAATCCATGGGTGGACTGATCGGTGGCGAAGCAAAAAAGATTTCAGATCACAAAGATACCGGAAAAGGTCTTTGCGGAGATCTTCTGGAAAGAGCTGTCATTTACGCGATGGCAACTCTGGAAACCAATGCTTCCATGGGTGTGATCGTAGCTTCCCCGACTGCCGGATCTGCCGGTATCGTTCCGGGACTTCTGCTTGCCCTCCAGGAAACCTATAATCTTTCCGATGAACAGATCAAGCAGGGACTTTATAATGCCAGCGCGATTGGTTATCTTGCTATGCGCAATGCAACTGTCGCCGGAGCAGTCGGTGGATGTCAGGCAGAAGTCGGAATCGCATCTGCAATGGCGGCATCTGCAACCGTTGAACTGATGGGCGGATCCCCGGAACAATCCCTTGCCGCAGCATCCACTGTTCTTATGAATATGCTCGGTCTGGTCTGCGATCCGGTCGGCGGGCTGGTCGAATATCCTTGCCAGAACCGTAATGCTGCCGGTGTGGCAAATGCAACGATTGCTGCAGAGATCGCCCTTTCCGGAGTACGCCAGCTGATTCCATTCGATGAAATGCTGGAAGCGGTGTACACTGTAGGAAAGCGTCTTCCGGCAGAGCTTCGGGAGACAGCTCTCGGCGGATGCGCAACGACACCGTCTGCATGCGCAGCCTGCCATATGTGTGACTAAGCTGTGTAATGTTTTGCAAATATAGACCAGCACACACTGCTTACAATTTTACGATATAAAAAGCTTCTTTTTCAGAAACGGCCCTCCTGTTTTTCTGAAAAGAAGCTTTTTTGTTTACTTATTTTGATTTTCTCACTTACTATTATGACATCTCATAATAATGCGCATAAATTCCACCCTGCTCAAGCAATTCATCATGATTTCCCCGTTCAGCAATTCCATTATTTGCAACCACAAGAATCTCATCCGCATTGCGGATCGTAGAAAGCCGGTGTGCGATCGTGATCGTGGTCCGGTTCTTCGCAAGCTCTTCCAGGCTCTGCTGGATCCAGCGCTCACTCTCATTGTCAAGCGCACTGGTCGCCTCGTCCAAAATCAATATCGGCGGGTTCTTAAGAAATACTCTTGCAATCGAAATCCTCTGCTTCTGTCCACCCGACAGACGGGTTCCTCGTTCTCCTACAAAGCTGTCATATCCATCCGGCAGGGACATGATAAATTCATGGATATTTGCCTTCTTCGCCGCATCGATAATTTCTTCCATCGATGCCCCCGGTTTTCCATAAGCAATATTTTCCCTGATCGATCCACAGAACAGATAGACATCCTGCTGTACCAGTCCGATCTGGCTTCTCAGACTTTCCAGTGTCAGCTTTCTTACATCCTGCCCGTCGATCGTGATCACACCTCCGGTCACATCATAAAATCTTGGAAGCAGGGAACAGATCGTCGTCTTTCCACTTCCCGACGGTCCCACAAGGGCAATGGATCTGCCAGCCGGGATCTTAAAAGATACCCGATCCAGTACCGGCGTATCATCATCGCTGTAATGGAAAGAAACATTTTTATATTCCACTTCACCCTTTACATTTTCAAGTAGCTCCGCATCCGGTGCATTTACAATCTCCGGCTCCGTCTCCACAACATCCAGAAAGCGCCGGAAACCGGAAAGACCTTTCTGCATCATCTCGGTAAGCTCCACAAGAATCTGGATCGGGCTGATAAAAATTCCGATGTAAAGCGCATACATGGCAAGATCGGCAGCTTCCATTTTCCCATGTGCAATCAGCCATCCGCCGAACACTAATGTGATCAGATACATCATTCCCTGGAAGAAAAGATTGCCACTCATAAAGCTTCCCATACAATGATAGTTTGCATCCTTGGATACCAGAAATCCTTCATTGCTTTTCTCGAATTTCTCCCGTTCAATCTTTTCATTTGCAAAAGACTGCACCACACGGATTCCCGCAAGTGTATCCTGCAGACTGGAATTGACATCCCCGATCTTTCTCCGGTTGTCCATAAAAGTCTCCTGCATCTGACGGTTCTGCTTATAAGAAAAGATCAGCATAAATACAACCATCACAAGCAGCGGAATCGCCAGTCTCCAGTTAATAAGAAACAAAAATGTAAACGAACCAACGATTTTAATTACGGATATAAATAAATTCTCCGGTCCATGGTGCGCAAACTCGGAAATATCAAACAGATCCGACACCAGCTTGCTCATCATCTGTCCGGAATTATTCTGGTCATAATAAGAAAAAGAAAGTCTCTCATAATGATCAAATAACTTCTGGCGCATATCCCGTTCCATATGTGCCCCCATCATATGGCCCTGATAACTGACATAATATTTACAAAATGTCTGTATGATATACATCACAAGCAAAGCCAGTCCGATCGGCAGAAGTGCTCCAAGGATCTGTGACGGATCCTCTGTAAATAAAGTCTTTGTCAGTGATCTTAAAATCTGTGGAAATGCAAGATCCACCAGACTGATGATCGCCGCACAGATCAGATCCAGAAAGAATACTGTCCTGTACGGCGCATAATATTTTACAAATTTTTTCAGTGTATGCATCACTTTCTTTTGTGCAATGTCCGGATTCCCCGTTTTATCACACTTTACCTCCTTGTCCCCAAAATCACATATTATTATATCGGGAATCTTTCATTATTTCCACCTTATTCTCAAATTACTTTTGAAATTTTCCTTCCTTCATCTTTTTATTCTGCTGTTTTTATGCTATGATAGGACAGATTGTTATGAGAGTAACTTATTTATTTCACTTGAAAGGGGTATTTCTATGAATTTTATAACAAAAAGCTGGAAAGGCATCTTACTTTGTCTGGTCATCGCCGTTCCATGCTGGTTCCTCGGACAGACATTTCCGATCATCGGCGGACCGGTATTCGGTATCCTTGCCGGAATGATCATTACTTTATTATTAAAAGACAAATCCATGTTTCAGGACGGTATTACTTTTGTGTCAAAGAAGGTTCTTCAGTACGCTGTAATCCTTCTCGGTTTCGGACTGAATCTCTCCGTGATTCTGGAAACCGGAAAACAGTCACTGCCAATTATCGTAACGACGATTTCAACGTCCCTGATCATTGCATATCTGTTACATAAAGTTATGCATGTACCGGGAAATATTTCCACACTGGTCGGTGTCGGATCTTCCATCTGCGGAGGCTCTGCAATTGCCGCAACAGCACCGGTCATTGATGCGGATGATGAAGAAGTTGCACAGGCAATCTCTGTTATCTTCTTTTTCAACATGCTCGCCGCACTGTTCTTCCCGTCACTTGGTGCACTGCTTGGATTTTCAACCAAAAGCGGGGAAGCCTTCGGTATCTTTGCCGGAACTGCGATCAACGATACCTCTTCCGTAACTGCAGCAGCTTCCACCTGGGATTCGCTCTACGCCCTCGGTTCTGCCACACTGGATAAGGCAGTTACGGTCAAACTTACCAGAACGCTCGCGATCATCCCGATCACACTGGTTCTCGCATTTATCCGGACACGCAGCTCCAAAGCCGAAGGAAAGAAAGTGGAATTTAAAAAGATTTTCCCGATGTTCATCCTCTACTTTGTTCTCGCTTCCGTGATCACAACGATCGCAACTTCAGCCGGCGTATCCGCAGATGTATTTACTCCGCTGAAGACACTCAGCAAGTTCTTCATCGTCCTCGCCATGAGTGCAGTCGGTCTGAATACGAATATCATCAAGCTGATCAAAACCGGCGGCAAACCACTCGCTCTTGGTTTCTGCTGTTGGATCGGTATCACGATCGCCAGTCTTTCCATGCAACATGTGCTTGGAATCTGGTAAATGAAAATCTTTCTCATACTTCAAAAGCCTTGCATAAAGCAGGGCTTTTTCTATAATACATCTTGCCGATTCCAGCAAGCTGTTCCTCTTATTATCCTTATATCTTATACAATTACTTCCAAAATCCTTTTCCCTTGATACTCCAAGTTCTGGATTCCGCGCTTCTTATTTTTATTAAAATTGAAACTTAACAAATATCCCCTGTCCTGTTTATAGTATTCCAGATATTCAAACAACTGCTCTCTATACTTCTATATTTTTTCTGCCGACTGCATTACTTGCACATTAGAATGTCCAGAAAAGGGAATATCCATGCCATAACACTAAACATTCCCTTTCCCATGGTTGATTTTTCATTATCTGTAATTCTCCGATTCCCACATTCGAAAACTCTCTCAGATTTTATTTTTCGATTCACCACTACTATACAGCTTTTCTGATAGATATTTCTCCCTTTTTCCACATCTCAAAATACAGATCAAATCCTAACTTCATTATACTATCCAGACTTTCTCAAATTTCCATTTATATAGATGGCAAAAAGGGCAGCATACAGGATTTTGCTCCTGTATGCTGCCCTCATCATATGGTGTATTTGAAAGTTTTTAACGTGTTGTCATTATCCTTCGATACTGATATATTTCTTCTCTTCTACTGCCGGTTTTACTTCTTTCTTCGGGACAAAGAGTTTCAGGATACCATGCTTAAACTCAGCCTTGATATCTTCTTCCGTGATATCTTCACCTACATAATAACTTCTCTGGCAGGCTCCTGCGTAACGTTCACGACGGATATACTTACCAGTTTCTTTCTCCTGCTCATCCTGATCCAGTCCTTTGGCAGCGCTGACTGTCAGATATCCGTCATTCAGTTCTGCTGTAACTTCATCTTTCTTGAATCCCGGAAGATCAATCTCCAGTTCGTATCCATCTTTTTTCTCTTTGATATCTGTCTTCATCAGATTGCCTGCATGATGTCCATACAGTTTTCTCTGGATCTTACGATCTGCTTTATCATCATAAAATGGAAAATCAAAGAAATCATCAAATAAGTTATCATTAAAAATACTAGGCATTAACATAAGTCGTTCCTCCTTATAAATCTATCTGAATTTAGCTAACTTTCTTTTTAAGCGGCTGCCTCATCTGGCAGCCTTGTAACCGGACGCTTACAATCCGCATTCTGATTATCCCTCAATGGAAATGTATTTCTTCTGTTCTACAGCAGGTTTTGCTGCTTCTTTCGGTACGAACAGTTTCAATGTACCGTCTTCAAATTTGGCTTTGATGTCTTCCTGTTTGACACCGTCGCCTACATAAAAGCTCCTGCTGCAGGATCCACTGTAACGTTCACGGCGGATGTACTTACCATCTTCAGCTTTTTCATCTTTCTTCGTGTTCGTCTCAGCACTGACTGTCAGATAACCATCTTTCAGTTCTGCTTTTACATCTTCTTTTTTAACTCCAGGCATGTTCATCGTTACTTCATAGCCTTTATCGGTATCTTTTACATCCGTTGTCATAAGTCCGGATTCACTGTAATCATATCCTCCAAATGGTTCTCCAAAGAAATCATCCAATAAGTTCTCTCCAAAAATACTAGGCATTAACATAAGTCATATCTCCTTTCAAAAGACATTTATTAATTTATTTAGCACATTCGGATTTACTCTGAAGTGTTGTTGTCATCTCAAACACCGGTCGGTGGAATCTTTATCATCTCTTTTTGTTCCCCTTCCTTTGTTCTAGCTGTAATATAACACTTATTATTAGCACTGTCAAGAGGTGAGTGCTAATTCTTTTGTGAAAATTTTGTGAACGCTACGAGCCATGCAAAATGGTGAAAATAAACGCCCTGCAAGTTTACTTGCAAAGGCGTCCATTTTTGCTATTTTATAGGGCGACAGCCCGGCAGCGAGGGAATTCTTTCCCGAGCTGTGCATGGCGTATCTCTCAGCTTCACAGGGATTTTTCACTTGCTTTCGCACGGAGGTTTCTTGATTTGACCACATTTTACGACAAATCTGCGGATGATCCGTTTACAGTAATTACTTTTTCTGTATCCATGCTGCATTATCTCTCTTCTGTATTTTTTATATAAATAGTGCTTCGTGCCGCACCCTCTTTTCTCAAATAGCCGTCCTTAACCATATTCAGCAAAACAGCTCTGGCTCTACGATGTTTTACATCTGTCTTAAAATCTCTACTGTTTCAGCAGTAGTAATAAAGCCATTTTCCAATACATATTTATAAATTTGTTGTTCCTGTTCACTATAAAGACGGATATCTCTTCTGCAAACCGGTCCATATCTCACTGCTTCATCCATCCGCTCATAATAAGCCATCGAAAAATCTACAATTTTATAAATACTGACTGAACTCTACCTTCTCCTTATTCGGTCCTTCAATCGTAAAGAACCGCACGCCGTTATCCCAGAACGGAAGGAAATGAATGGTATCCTTCGTTGTGTTCATTTTTTCAGCTTCAATATACCGATACACTTCTTCGATATCTTTCACATTGATCGCTACATGATCAATTGCTCCGCTCTCCATCTTTGCAGCCTTATTTTCATAAGTCTCGATCACAAGCGTTTCCAGTTCCAGAAATGCAACCTTTTCGTCTGCTTCTTCATTCACCGTCTGAAGTGCAATCTCAAATCCCAGTTTCTGATAAAAAGCAATTGTTTTTTCAATATCATTTGTCGGAATCCCGATATGCTGAATCCCTGTTGTATATGTTTTCAGATCCATCTTAACGTCCCATCCTTTCTTCAACCTGTGCAAGTTCCGGCATTGCAGGGATCGCGCCCTTCCTCTCTACACAAAGGCTTGCCACCGCGTTGCCAAACCGTACATACTCTTTCAGTTCATCCATGGTAAATGCTTCCGGTCTCTTTCCGGCTTTGCTGATACAGTATAAAAATCCTCCCCAGAAGGAATCTCCTGCCCCATTGGTGTCCACCGCTTTGCTCACAAATCCCGGAATATGTACACCGCCTTCTTTGCAGTACAGATATGCTCCATCGCTTCCCAGCGTGACTGCAACGATCTTGACACCCTTCCGGAATAAAATTTCTGTCGCTTCTTCCGGACTTTCTTTGTCTGTCAGAAGCTTCGTTTCTTCATCTGAAATTTTCATGATATCCACGTAAGGAACCAGACTTCTCATCTGTTTCTTTGCAGTCTCCTCATTCTTCCATAAAGAGGCTCTGTAATTCGGATCATACGAGATAATACTTCCTTTTTCTTTTGCGCGCTGGATCGCATAATGTGTGGTATCTCTTGCCGGCTGTTCCGTAAGTGACAGAGAACCGACATGGAAAATATGTGTCTTATCCAGAATATCAACATCGATTTCTTCTTTTTCCATTCTGGTATCTGCTCCCGGTTTTCTTGCAAAAGAAAATGTTCTCTCTCCATTCTCATCAATATTTACAAACGCAAGAGTCGTAAAATATTTTTCATCCAGAAGCATTCCTTCCGTTTCCACGTTTTCTTTTTCCAGCACAGATTTCAAAAACTCTCCATGCATATCCTTTCCTGCCTTCCCGATAAAAGCGGTATGTCCACCAAGTTTTGCCACCGCAACTGCAACATTTGCAGGAGCGCCACCCGGATTCTGGGCAAATAGTGTCTGCCCGTCTTCATTTACTCCCTGCCAGGTAAAATCGATCAGGATTTCACCAAATGTTGTAATGTCGTAAAGCGACCGTTTTGCCGCATCATTGGTATCTGCAAGAAGTCCTTCTTCAAGCAGTCTCTCTAGAACCTGGTTGCATTCATTTTCTTCGTCCGTGTGGATATGCAGTTCTCCGTATTCAAATTTAGGCATACTTAAAACACCGAGCATGGATTTCGCATTGACCACATATCTGCCACTGCAAAGCTCTACGTCACAGGAAATCCGCTCTGCAATGCTAACCAGTTTCCGTGCATTTGTCATGGTTCCCAATATTACTTTCGCAATCATTTTTTCCTCCTAAGCAAATATGCTGATAATCAGGGCACAGATAAGACCGGTAAATCCGATAATCGTCTCCATCATCGTCCATGATTTTAAGGTTGTCTTTTCATCAATTTCCAGCAAGGAGCTTACCAGCCAGAAACCAGAATCATTCACATGACTGAATGCCGTTGCACCACCGGTAATCGCACAGACCATCGCTGCAAGGTATAATGGCGAAAGTCCTGCAACCGCCGGCATGGATGCCATAATTCCGGCTGCCATCGTCATCGCAACCACTGCCGCTCCAACCGATGCTCTTACCAGAGCTGCGATCAGCAGTCTTGTCGGATCTGCTGCAAATACTGTTTCTGACATTTTCATTTCCTCCCGTATTCTTCCTGATTAGTGAACATATTTGTGGATCGTTGCTTTTACAGCACCTGGTCCTGCGATCATTTCACGAAACATTTCTTCAATCTTTTCACCGACACCATCTTTGTAAAGATCGGTAAAGAACAGACGTTCATTGGACAGGATCGGTTTCAGCTGGTCTTTCAATGTCTCCGGCTTTCCAACTACGATGTCACCAAGCTGTTCTCCGATTTCTTCATTCATCGGATCCGGTGCCAGTTCGAATTTGTTTCCTTCATCATCAACTGCCAGCATATATCTGAGCCAGCCTGCAATACCAAGCGGAATTGCTGTCAGTTTTGATGCATCTCCGTATTTTGCCACATAAGCTTTTACCGTCTCGCCAAAACGGATACCAACCATCTGTGACACATCAACTGCAAGACGGAGATTTGTATCTCCCAGATATTCATTCGGAAAACGGTCATTAAAAAGTTCATCCACAAATGCCTGTGGAGAAAGGATTCCAGGATCTGCCACTACCGGAAGTCCTTCGTCATAAGCAACCATTCTTGCCATCTTCATCATATCTTCATTGGTATTAAGCATATGTGCGAACAGATCATATCCAAGTACGACACCAAGCGGACCTGTGGCTGAATGAACCGGATTTAAGCATACCGTTACTTTCATTCGTTCCGAAAGATTTACTGTATTTCTGTCCGCCATATAAACTCCAAATCCTTTTTCCAGTGCCGGGCGTCCGTTCGGAAAACTATCTTCAATGACCAAATATTGCGGTTTTTCTGCATTTACAAATGGAGCAATGTAAGTCTTCTTTCCGGTGATGACCGGCTGCATTTTTTCCACACCGAGAGCTTCAAGATCATCTGCAATCTGTTCGCTCGGACGTGGAGTGATCTTGTCGATCATGGTCCATGGGAAGGCAACGACTTTTTCATCACTTACATATGTAATGAAATCATCATCTACAAATCCCTGCTTCTTCCACTCTTCTGCCATTGTAAGAACAGATTCACGGAGTTTTGCACCATTCTTGGAACAGTTATCCATAGATACCAGTGCAATTGGATATCTTCCTGCTTTGAATCTTTCATAAAGCATTGCTACCAGTACTGCCATGGCTCCTGTCGCTTTGTCCGGTCCGTTCTTAATGTCCGCTTCCACGAATGGAAACCAGGTTCCGTCTGCTTTCTGCAGAGCATATCCTTTTTCGGTAATTGTAAAGGATACCATCTGAAGAGATTTGCTTGTAAAGATCTCTTTCAGGCGGTTCCACTGTGCCAAATCAGAAGACTGTGCTTTTACTGCTTCTGCAAGGGATCCGAGTACTTTATATTCACGTGTTCCGTCCCCATGCAGAATTACGCTCAGTCCCAGATTGTCATATGGATCATAAATTTTATCTACTACGTCATAGTCAAATGTCTCTACACAGGTGATTCCTCTGTCCAGTACACCTTCTTCCAGAAGTCCGTCTGCAATTCCACCGATAAAAATACGGAAAATATTACCGATTCCAAAATGAACCCATCCCGGTTCTTCTTTTGCTTTTTCAGATATCTTCTCCACATCATATCCCGGAAGTGCAATTCCTGCCTTCTCCCATGCAGCACGGTCTTTGATTCCTTTGATTGTTAACTTCATTTTGTTACCTCCTGATTCACTTTTTCTTTTTAGTTATGTTTTTGACTTACGTTTATATCTAAGTTGTAAGTGTAGTATATAACCAGGATATGCAATTGTCTATTGACAAAAAATACAATTTTATAATTTAATTTTTATATATTTTTCACAAAGTCCATCTGTAAACTTGTTTTCTATCAGCATCTATACTAAAATAAATCCAGATCTTATGTGTATGATTCACATATAAGTAAGCAAAGGAGAATAACATGCGTGAAAAAGGAATGACCACAATCACTCTGAAAAAAATAAATCGTGATAAGGTCTATCAATACATCTACAATCAGAAAGAAGCTTCCAAACTTCAGATTGTCCAGGATCTGCAGATGGGACTTTCTACCGTCAGTCAGAATTTAAATGAACTGGAAAATGATGGCCTGATCAGCCGAAATGGATATTTTGAATCAACCGGAGGGCGGAAAGCCCAGATTATAAGAATTGTTGAAGATTTCCGTATTTCAATCGGACTTGGAATATTAAAAGATATGTTTCATATCGTAGCCGTGAATTTGTATGGAGATGCAATTGCAACAGAAACAATCGAGCTTCCATATGAGAACAGCGATGCCTACTATACCGCTCTGGCTGCAAATGTAGAGTTGTTTATTCAGACGAATCATTATGATCCCGGGAAAATCGTGGGAATTTCGATTGCCACACAGGGAATCATCTCCCCGGATGGAACTGTTGTAACCTACGGCGATATTATGGGAAATGCAAATATGCAGCTCTCGGATTTTTCCTCCCGGCTTCCGTACCCGTGCCATCTGGAGCACGACTCCAAAGCTGCTGCGGATCTGGAACTCTGGAACCACCCACAGCTTGACAGTGCACTCATTTTCCTGCTGAATCCAAACCTTGGCGGTGCGATCATCACCGGTCATGAAGTCCACCAGGGAAATCATATGCGCAGTGGTCTGATCGAGCATATCTGCATTGATCCAGATGGACCGGAGTGCTATTGTGGCAACCACGGTTGCCTGGAAACTTACTGCTCTGCAAATGCTCTGAAAGCTGCTGCCGGTATGCCGGTCCAAGAATTTTTTAATCTCCTTCATCAGACACATTCTCTGAATCTTACACAAATCTGGAGAGACTATCTTGACCATCTTGCATTTGCGATCCGCAATCTGAACCTTGTGATCGACAGTCCGGTAATCATCAGTGGATATCTTGCACCGTATTTTCTGGATGCGGATATGCAGTATCTGCTAAATAAAGTCAATGAAAGTTCTCTCTTTCAGATGACCGAAGATCAGCTTCTGGTAGGGAATCACGGACAATACACACCAGCAATCGGCGCAGCACTTTATTACATCAAGGAGTTTCTGACGCCGGTTGTGTCGTAATCATCGAGTAGGCTGACCCCCTACTCGATCTGCACTTGGCTCATCGTATACACAAACAGGACAGATATCATCTATCACTTTTTTCCCATTTTCAGGAATAAGGATATCAAATATCTGTCCTGCTTTCTTATGTTTTACCTAAACATTTTCACAGAGCTTCTACGCATCAAAATGAATCCTGCTTTCATCAAATCTGTCTTGCTGCGCTCTTTCTTCTGCCGGATATCCAAGTGGAAAGATTGCAAATGCTCTTTGATCGTCCGGAATCCCAACAATCTCTTCCACTTCTTTCATACGCTCTTCGATCGGAGCAATTCCAAGCCAGACTCCGCCAAGTCCGATCTCATCTGTCTTGAGCCATAAGTTCTCCATTGCAATACTCATATCAATATCCGCATAGCATGGAACTGCACAGTCTTTCCGATATGCTGATACGATTGCCACCGGTGCATTCGCTGTCATCCCTGCATACGGACTTGCCTTTGATAACTTTTCCAGTGTATCTTTTTTGGTAATTACATAGAATTCCCACGGCTGCTGGTTCTTTGCAGACGGCGCTGCCATTGCCGCGCGGAGGATTTCCATAATCTTTTCCTTCTCCACTGGTCTGTCCTGATATTTTCTGATACTTACACGATGAAATAAATCTGCCATTTTCTGTTCTCCTCTATTCTATCTTTTTCAGTCTCTCAACCGCATATTTGATAAATCTTTTCACCGCAGGTGATGCCTGTTTATACGATGGAACTGCAAGTCCAAGTGTGATCCTTGATGGTGGATCTACCGGAATCTTCACTACATCACAATTCCATTTTTCCGTGATCAGATTATTCATCACACTCATTCCAAGTCCCTTTTCAATCATTGCCATTGTTGCAAAATTCTCCAGTGTTGTAAAATGAATATTTGGCACAATTCCATTTCTGTTAAACAGTGAAACCACATCATCATCTCTTCCGAGTGCCGGCATTATAAAAGAATCTGTCTCACAATTAATAAGCGGATAATCTCTCTCAAAGTCCCAACAAGCTGACTGACTCCCGATGGTGTATAATTTAATCTCTCCGCTGCCTTTGTAAAACTGCCTGTATCCGCGGCATACATAAAGGCCTTGCATCTGGCACTTTCCACATCCGTTCACCCCTTGCTTTTAATCTTTATTTTAAGTAATACTATAATCATTTTACACAATTACTAGTTTTACTTTATTATATTTATATTTTAAAATAATTTCAAGAGGAAATAGAAAAGGAGATTTTATAATATGAATATTCAGATCAGAGCTTATCAGAGTAAAGACGCTGCCCTTGCAGCACAGATATGGAATGAGGTTGTCGCTGATGGAAATGCATTTCCACAGGATACTGAAATGACAGCTGACGCGGCTAACCATTTTTTCCTGGAACAGACTTATACCGGTATTGCGGAAGATACCGAAACCCATGAAATCCTTGGACTTTATATCCTGCATCCAAATAATGTTGGAAGATGTGGTCACATCTGTAATGCCAGCTATGCTGTCCGGAAAAATATCCGCGGGCTGTATATCGGTGAAAAGCTGGTTCTTGACTGTCTGAAAATGGCAAAAGAAAAACAATTTCGTATTCTGCAGTTTAACGCAGTTGTTGCTACCAACACCCACGCACTGCATCTTTATGAACGAATTGGGTTTAAAAAACTTGGCACAATTCCGGGAGGTTTCCGGATGCCGGATGGCACTTATGAAGACATTATCCCGCATTACTACCTTCTCTAAATGCCTCACCCTCTCCTCCATAACGGAGGGCGGGCGCATTCAGCTTTCGCCAAATGCGCCCTGTATTTATGATCAAACTATTTACAAAATATCTTTATAGAGACGGAGAACATTCTGATAAAAAATCTTTTCTATTTCCGATTCCTTAAGTCCTGCTTCCCGCAATGCTTTTTTCAGAAGTGGCAGATCCTCCGGTGAAGCAATTTCCAACTCTCCATCAATTCCATCAAAATCCGATCCAAGACCAATACAATCAATTCCGGCAAGATCCCTGATGTAAAGAACATGTTTTACCATATCTTCAATCCGACTTACCTCTTCTTCGCCTTCTTCCCAGTCCCTCAGGAAAGAAGAACTGTAATTGATACCAATCACACCGCCTCTTTCGTCAATTGCCTGTATCAAATCATCATTCAGATTTCGTGGATGTCCACACACTTTTTTCGCATTGGAATGACTAGCCACAAACGGTTTGGATGTATGCTCTAACACATCCCTGATTCCAGCGTCATTCAGATGTGACACATCGATGATAATTCCCAGACGTTCCATCTCTTTTACAAATGCAATTCCAGTTTCTGTCAGTCCGTATTCGTCTCCGTCAAAAAGAGTTCCCTTAAGATTTCCTTCTGTTACCTTTGCCGGAAATCCCAGCTCATTCGGGAAGTTCCATGTCAGAGTCATCATCCGGACACCCAGCCGGTAAAAGTCTCTCAGAAGCCGGATATTTCCCATGCATACGCCGCCTTCTTCCAGTGTTAAAAGCGCTGACATCTTTCCATTTTTCATGTTATCTTCTATTTCCTGATAACTTTTTACAAATGAAATTCTGTCTTTGTTCTTTTCCATCTCATTATAGAAAACATCCAAAAGACGCATCCCATATGCAAATGGATTATCTACCGTTATTTGAATGAACTCAAAAACAATCCAAACGAATAAAAAAAGAGATAGATATGATCCGCTTTTTGCTTCTGATCAATATCTATCTCTTTTTTTCAATTTTTATCTGCAATACTGGTAAATCAAAGCCATTACATCTTCCATATTCAGCGGCTTGGTCAGATGTTCATTCATTCCCACCACATGACTCTGACTGATATCATCAATAAATGCATTCGTCGTCATTGCAAATATCGGTATTGCCTGCGCATCTTCTCTGTTCATTTCCCGAATACATCATCCTCGTCGTCTCAGCTTCCTGTGTAAATGTCGAGCCTTAAAACTTTTATTTTTTTAATATTTTCATCATATGCTTCTTTGAAGGAACCTGCCCTGCAACCACCAGTTTCCCATCAATCATAACCGATGGAGCCGTCATCACACCCAGTTTTACAATCTCAACCAGATCTGTCACTCTCTCAATCTCCGTATCAATTCCAAGTTCCTCCAGACATTCTTTCACAACCGCATTCGTCTTATCACAGTTCTCGCAGCCGCTTCCAATTACTTTTATATTCATATCCCGCCTCCAGATTTAATTGTTCAGTTTCATAGGAAGTCCCACACATTCCTCCCACGCCGCCGCGATTTCTCGGATCAGTGCGATTCCGATTTTGGAAATAAAGACAAGCTGAGACTTCGGCTGTGGTTCGTAAGGCGCATAATCCCGTTTCTTTCCGACTACATCAACTTTTTCCCATCCTTCTTTTTCCACTTTAAAGAAACCCTTCACACGGAATACATCCGGTTCAATCCTTGCAAGAAAGGCTTCCAGCTTTTCCTTCTGGATCTCTCCCGTAAAATCCATGGAAAATGTTTTTGGTTTATTTTTCGATGAATTCGTAGTATCCTCACATTCTGCCCATTTATACAGCATCAGATCCATATCATAAAACGAACGGTCAATATTTCCATTCGCACTCTCTGTAATTGGGCATACCGGATTAATTTCACGCACTTTGTCTTTCACCTGTTCAATCTGCTCACTGTCCACCAGATCAACCTTTGTCAGAACCGCAAGATTGCAGTGTTTAAGCTGACGATCAATTGTCTCTGAATCCCCGATCTGATCCAGAAAATTATAACAGTCCACCAGGCAAATGCATCCTCTGAAATCATATGCCCCAGGCGCCATTACTTCTGTGGCTGCAAGAATTTCTTCTGCATTAGACGGGTCCCCGAATCCAGAACTTTCCACAAACACATATTCCAGACCTTTCTGTGCCATCTGCGTCAGTGCATCCACAAAGGATAAACGAAGGCAACTGCAAAAAATAGAGCCTCTGTTCAATTCTATCATCTGGATATCATTATTCTGAAGCACCGTTCCGTCAATGCTGATCTTTCCCAGTTCATTCTGTATTACCCCAACCTTTGTTCCTTCCATGTTTTCCAGCAGATTTCTCAAGATTGTCGTTTTCCCAGCTCCTAAGAACCCTGTCAGAAAATATAATTTAATTTTACTCATGATTCATTTTCTCCTTTTTCCGTACTACAATTGCAATTTAAAAGTCCTGCATAATCTCCCGGAATCATCAGATGCCCCACTGTCTTATAAACCTCATTCATTACGTCTATGTCCAGAGAATACTGCATCCATTTTCCTTCTTTGCGCGCCTTTACAATTCCCAGATCACACATCAGCTTCATATCATGTGATAAAGTCGGCTGTGTGATATGAAATTCTTCCAGAATCTTACATGCGCATAATTCTCCTTCGGATAGCATGTCGATGATCTTCAGACGTTTCGGATCCGACATCACTTTAAATATACGGGCATATTTTTCATAATCTATCTGCATTTTTTGTCACCTCGGGTAATGTACTACTTTGCTCCACTACTTTTGATAATATTACGGATTGCCCCGCAGCGTAGCTGCTCTCGCAATCCTCCGTCCATTCGGAATCCGCTGATTTACTTCGTAAATCGCTCCTTCCTCATGTCCGGCGGGTAGCAAATTCATATACCTTTTCGTGCAAGCACGAACGGCATATGAGTTTGCTATCCTATATTATCACATTAAACCCATACCCTACAATGATTATTCCGATACAGACAATCCCAATGAATGTTCCGAGCAGTTTTTTCTTGATCGCTTTTGACAGCATTACCATAGATGGAAGGGAAAGTGTCGTCACCGCCATCATAAATGAAAGAATCGTTCCAAGTCCTGCTCCTTTGGCAAGCAGACTTTCTGCAACCGGGATGGTTCCGAAGATATCTGCGTACATCGGAACACCTACTGCTGTTGCCAGTGGCACAGCGTACCAGGTCTGCTTTCCGAGAATGCTGCGAACAATATGCTCCGGAATCAGATTATGGATGGCTGCCCCAATGATCACTCCGACAACGATATACGGAGCTACCTTTTTGACGGTAGCCACAACCTGATTTTTCGCATAATCCATACGATCTGCCACCGTAAGTGATGGCGAATCTACTTCCACATTCGGTGCCTGCCGGATAAAATCCGCCACCTGGTCTTCCATATGCAGCTTCTCAATGATCGTCCCCCCAATAACCGCTATGACAAGTCCAACGATCACATAGGCAAATGCAATCTTCCCTCCAAAGACACTCATCAGAAGAACCAGCGATCCCAGATCCACCATCGGAGATGAGATCAGGAACGAAAAAGTAACTCCGAGCGGCAGTCCCGCGCTGGTAAAGCCCATAAAGATCGGAATCGATGAACAGGAACAGAACGGTGTCACTGTTCCAAGAAGTGCCCCGATCAGATTTGCCCAGATCCCGTGAAATCTCCCCATGATCTTTCTGCTTCTCTCTGGCGGAAAATAGCTTTGAATATAGGATATCACAAAGATCAGCACCGCAAGCAGCACAAAAATTTTGATGATATCATACAGGAAAAAGTGAAGAAATTCGCCCGGAAATCTCCCCTCTCCCAATCCGGCTTTGACAAGAAGTTTTCCAATCAGATCTTTTAGCCATTGCATTCCAAGGATCTGATTCTGAAAAAATTCCCATCCGGTTTTTATTATTTCCATTTTCTCTTCCTTCCCATAGAAATATAGAAATATTTCTATGTGTTTTTCATTTTTTAACCGGTGCAATCCATTTATCACACCGGCTTTTAACTGCATCTTACTCTTTATATAGAAATTTGTCAATATGTTTTTGATTTATTTTTCTATTTCGTTACCTTCGCATTCGGATAGATCCTCTTCATCTTCGCATCATCATAATGCACATCTGCCCACTTCTGAACTACATTCGTCGCCTGCACGCCATTTTCTCTTTCATCGTATCGCACCAGCGCCACACAGGACACCAGAATATTGCAGACCATAAATACCAGCAAGCACCAGGTCAGAATCTTTCCTGTAACTGCCGGTATTTTTTCAATCCATTTTTCCACTGGTGGAAATAAAATTTTAAACCACACAACCGCAGCGATTCCCCAGAAAAAGCAGTACAACAGATTGATACGCCCTCCCAGATTAAACGGAATCTTACTGTAATCCCAGAACACTTTTCCGAATACAAGTTCCGTAAATACACTACAAAGATACTCGTAAGCACCACCAAGCAATGTCCCTGTAAGAAACAAAAACCGGTCTCCCTTGTCCTTATACCTGTATAAAAGTGCTGTAACCAGTGCGATTGCAAGCCCCCAGACGATGCTGAATGGTCCCCAGACCACACTGCTCCTGCTCATCCATACACCAGCCGTCACACGGCAGAAAATCGTCTCCGTAATATCTCCCAGAAAAGCGCCAATCATAAAGAGCATCACGATCTTATAAAAACCGCAGCCCTTTGCGAATACCTCTTCTTCATCCGTCTCCCGAATTACTTCTTCAATCTTCTTCGCCTTTGGATACGCTTTCGTCAGACGCTTTTCCAGACTTCCTACAATCTTTCCCGCAATCCTCGCACTTAGCTTATCCATCCCGGCATCGGTTGCAATCCACCGCTCCGGATTCTTACTCTTTCCGGTAAGGAGCATAAAAGAACCAAAGATGTCAATAAAAAGTACCACAATCAGTGTCAGCAGCACAATATGCATCAAAAGCTTCGGCAGAATATGTAATAAAACCAGTGTGATCCTATTACACCATCTCACAGTCAGATAACCCAGAACACCCCAGAACAGCGAAACCGGAAGACAGATATATCCATCCAAGTTCCATTTGATGTTTGAATAATCCCACCATCTCGCCTTAAACGCTTTTTCAATCAGATGACCGCTGACCCATTCTGCCACAGTCGCATAAACAGCTGCAAAAATGAACAGCCAGACTCCACGAAGTTCCTGCAAGCCGATCGTCATCGCAATTGCCGTCAGACCATACAACACACAAAACGGTCCGTTAACCAGACCACGATTGGCAAACTTCTTCTGTTTCAAAGTTGCCGATATGGTTTCCAATACCCAGCCACCAAAAGAATAAATGAAAAAGAGCCATAGTAATTCATATCCAGTATAGTGATTCATAGTCTTCTCCTTTGTAAGTTCATGGTATCATCTTATCATGCAGACCATGAACTTACAATTGGGATTTTATCCATAAACAACTTATATAACACCAATGATCCCAAACAGAATTGCCAGATAAAATGTAAATTCTGCCGCTGCCGGTCTCAATACACCCAAAAGCAACACCAAAGACGATCAGTGACATAACAAAACCTCCCTCCTGTTATCTTATATCATAACAGGGGAAGGTAAAATCTCTGTTTATATAATCTAAACTTTTTAAACTACGTTTCTTTATTCATGCATGTTTTCATAAAACAATCTGCAATTTCACACATCTCATCCGTCCAGAACTCCGCTCCACCGTGATCTGCGCCCTCAATCAGATAAAGCTCTGCATCTTTTCCGCATGCTTTCAATTTATGATAAAGGCTTACGCTCTGCACGGTACTTACCGTCCGGTCCTTTGTTCCATGCACAATCATCACCGGTGGCAGATCAGTATCCGGCGTAATATAGCACTCTGCCGTTCCCTTCTCTCTGAGCTTAACATCTTTCCGCATATCAGCACCACCCATCACCCTTCCTTCCGGACTGTCCGGCAGATGGTGATTTATTGTACTTGGATAATAATCATCTTCTAATAGATTTACAGAACCATAATAATCAAGGATTCCTTTCACAGAAGCATCTGTGTCCGGATAAATACTTGCATTCATCGGATCATTCTCTTTTAACATTCCGGCAAATACTGCAGTATGACCTCCCGACGAACATCCACCGATGAAAATATTCTTCACATCTGCATGCCAGCTCTGCCCATTCCTCTTCATAAACCGGATTGCATTCCTCGCATCCTGGATCTGCGCCGGAAATGCAGCAATCCCTGAATGACGGTATTCACAGACTGCAACCACATATCCTTTTGCTGCCAGGCGTGCATACATCGGGCAGCTTTTATATACATCCTGCTTCATCCATGCAGATCCCTGTACAAACACCAGGCAAGGATAGAATTTTTCTGGCTCATTTCTGCTAAACGGTTCCAGAACCTGCAGATGTAATGGTACTCCATCTATCTTTGCATACTCAATATCCGGTCTGTAATAAACGCCCATTTCATTTCCTGTAGCCGAAATCCGGACTGCACCTTCTACTTTTTCTGTATATTCAGGGAATTCTTCATATATCCAGTTTTTTATTTCCATTTGTTCTACCAATCCTTTCTTTCGTCTTTTCAGTTATAATACATTCACTTTATCATCTGCTCACACGCATTTCAAGCTTAAATGCTCTCCCAAGAGCATTATTGTTTGTCTATTTATTCGTTTAATCTATACATTTCTCTATTTTTTATCTATATCTCATATTTATTGCATATATTTAAGATAATTTTATTTTTTTCAGAATTTTTATTGACATTTTGCATTTTATGCGATATTATAATATCAACAAAACAAAAGGAGGACGGACCACCAGAAACTTAATCTTAACTCCAAAGTCTAAGAAAGTAAGAGGTATGGACCAAAGGACACTTAATTTAAAACTCGGACAAATCTAATGAAAGTAAGAGGTACGGACTAAAAGGAACATAATTTAAAACCAGAACAAAATCTAAAGAAAGTAAGAGGTACAGACCACCGGAAACTTAATTTAAAACCAGAACAAATCTAATGAAAGTAAGAGGTACGGACCAAAAGGAACATAATTTAAAACCAGAACAAATCTAATGAAAGTAAGAGGTATGGACCAAAAGGAACATAATTTAAAACCAGAATAAATCTGATGAAAGCAAGAGGTACAGACCAATGGCAAGATAATTTATACAATATCAAATCAATGAAATCAAGAGGTGCAGACCAATGGCATAATAATTATTGAAATTTACATAGAAAAAACTATTTGAGATAATAGTTTCAGATAGATAAGAAGTGAATAAGGAGGATAATCCAATGGATGGATCAAATTAAAATCCACTGTAGCTGAAAGATCAGATACAGTGGATTTTTTATGACATATTTTCTGTTCCAAAGTTCAAGAGCGCGCCTGCTGACGCGCTCAATTTCTGCTGATTCATAGTACAGCGGATTCTATGAAGTCTTCCGGTCCATATCCCATACTGCCTTACCATCATCACAGTATTCCAGATCCGGGCATTCCCCCTGTACAAAGGAATAAACCGGTTCTTTACCTTCATATTCCTGAATGATACCATTTAATTTGGCAAGCATTTTTTCTTTATCCCCCGGAAGATGTCCTCTGACTCTCACATGGATAAAGTCATGAAAACCATCATATAAAATATTTGCTCCTGCTTTTTCCGGTGCGATCCTCTCGATCAGATGATATTCTTCCCGAATTGTTTCCAGCTCATCTGCCGGAACAAAAGTACCTTGCCGTATATCTTGATACAACGGAACTTCTTTATGCAGAAACATGGAAAAATTCACTACATGCGCCGGATTGGTCCTATTCAGGAACTGCGCCAGTGCTTCTGCATTTTCCATTCCTCTTCCTTTTCCTGCGACTCCGGTCATAATATGTGCATCATAAATCAGTCCTGCTTCATGAAGCCTGTCGATTGCCTGATATGCCTGTGCCAGATCATGATCTTTTTTCACAAATTTCAGCACATCATCCAGTCCGCTCTCGATTCCAAGATACAGATGCTTTACCTTTTTTCTAGCAAGCATTTCCAGCTCTTCCTGGCTTTTATGTAAAATACTCGTAACAGTCGCATCCATATTAATCCCTTCACATTCCGGGAAGTAATATGCGATCAGATCCAGAATCTCATACAATTTTTCTGTCTTCAGACCAAATGCATTACCATCCCCCAGAAAGATCTTCTTCGGCTTCCCATGCAGTTCCCGCACTCTCTTTAGTTCCGCTTCAATCTGTTCCATCGGAAGTTCCCGATACTTCAGATGCCGGAATAAATTACAGAATTTACACTGATTATATGAGCATCCAACCATAACCGGAAGCATGAAAGAGCTTCTTTCCATCGGGGCCCGGCAAATCTGTCCTTCGTAATCCATATGTCACACTCCTATGCTTCTACATAATAGACATAATTTTCTTTTCTTGGTTTTGCTGCAGGAAGTTCTGCTGCCGCATATCCAAGTACGCAATGACCGATTCCTTCATAGTCTCCTTCGATTCCCCATTTTTTCAGAAGAGCCTTTCCTTCCTCGGATTCAAATTCTTCTTTTGCCCGGTGGATCCAGCAGCTTCCGATTCCAAGCGAATGCGCTGCATTCATCAGATTTCCCATCACAAGACTTCCATCATAAAGATATGTCGGTCTTGCCTTATCTGCAAGTACAATAAGAACTACCGGTGCACCATAAAACGGATCTGTATCGGTTCCCATAATTTTTGCATTCATTGCTGAAAGCTGATCTCTTGTTGCTTTATCCGTCACTGCCACGATGATCGGTGACTGCATTCCCATTCCCGTTGCCGCATAAGTTCCGGCCTCAATGATCGTATCCAGATCCTCTTTTCTGATCATATCCGGTTTGTATCCACGGACACTTCTGCGTTCTTCCATATTTTTGATTACTTCATTCATAAATTTTCAGCTCCTTTCAAATCTGCTTCTATTGTAGCACGATTTGAAAGGAGCTGTATGTATCTTATTTATTAAATTTTTATATCTGGCTTATTTTTCTTCGCCCCATACTTCTTCCGCGATTTCTTTTACCAGTGCAAGCTTCTTCCACTGTTCTTCTTCTGTCAGTTTATTTCCGATTTCACAGGAAGCAAATCCACACTGTGGACTCAAATACAGTCTGTCGAGCGGGACATATTTCGCTGCTTCATGGATTCTCTTAATTACGTCTTCTTTATCTTCCAGCTTTGGTGACTTGGTTGTGATCAGACCGAGAACCACTTTTTTATCACCACTTACACTCTTCAACGGCTCAAATCCACCAGAACGTGCATCATCAAATTCCAGATAATATGCACTTACATTTTCACGGGCGAATAAAACTTCTGCCACACGGTCATATGCACCACTGCTTGCATAAGTAGAATGGAAATTTCCACGGCATACATGAGTGTTGATCACCAGATCCTCCGGCGCTCCCTCAATTGCACGGTTATTGATAGCAAGAAGCTGTTCCATGATTTTCTGAAGTCCGGCTTCATCGGTTCCGAAAATTGCTGCAGCATGTGGATCTACACACATTCCCCATGAACAGTCATCCAACTGAATGTTTCTACAGCCCGCATCATACAGGTCACGAATAACTTTCTTATATCCATTTGCGATATCCTCTGCCAGTTCTTCCACATCCGGATAATACTGATTGGTATTTGGAAGGGACATTGGCATAATAAACTGTTCCAGGAACTGTGCCGGTGCCGGGATTGTCTGCTTTGCTACTGTATTTTCATCTTCCAGTGCCTTTACAAATTTGAAATGCTCTACAAACGGATGCTGATCTACGGAAATCTTTCCGGTAAGATACGTATCATCGAGCATTGCAGCTTCTCCGTGAAATGGTAACCCGGTCTTGGTCGGCTCATGTCCCACTCCATTAAATCCCCACATAAAATCCAGATGCCAGGTTGCTCTTCTGAACTCGCCGTCTGTGATCACATGATATCCGGCTTTTTTCTGCTTCTCTACCAGGTCTAAAATTACAGCATCCTCTACTTTTTTCAGTTCTTCTTTTGAAATCTTTCCTTCTTCAAAATCTCTTCTTGCTCTTTTCAGTGTTTCCGGTCTTAAAAAACTTCCTACATAATCATAACGAAATGGTGTATTTTTACTCATAATATAGCTCTCCTTTTCTCTTTCGTACTGTCTGTCTTTTATGTTTGAAAGTATAGCAGAGTATTCTGCATCTGAAAAATACAAAAAAAATGCAGTTTGCCATAGTTTAAAACTATAACAATATCAAAAAAATGTTTCACGCTCCCTGCTTCCATGCTACAATATTACCAGGATATCTGGCCAGAAGTATTTTCCGCTAAGATACATTTTCCAGATACTTTTCTGATATTCCAAACCCAAAAACAATATTCTTTATAGAAAGTGAAAAATATGACTCTTCAACAATTAAAATACGTCGTAACTGTTGCTGAAACAGGAACAATTACCGAAGCCGCAAATCGTCTTTATATTTCCCAGCCAAGCCTGACAAACGCAATCCGTGAACTGGAAAAAGAAATGAAGATTACCATTTTTCTCCGGACTAATAAAGGGATCATCCTTTCAAAAGAAGGCGAAGATTTCTTAGGATACGCCAGACAGGTGCTGGAACAGGCCGCTATTCTCGAAGATAAATACAAAGGAACTTCCGGCGGGAAAAAGAAATTCTGTGTATCCACGCAACACTATTCTTTCGCTGTCAATGCCTTTGTCGATCTGATCAAAACCTACGGACAGGATGAATATGATTTCAGTCTCCGCGAAACCCAGACATACGAAATCATCGAAGATGTAGCAAAAATGCGCAGCGAGATTGGAATTCTTTTCTTAAATAATTTTAATGAAACGGTTCTGGAAAAAATTTTAAAATCCAACGGGCTTATTTTTCATCAGCTGTTTGTTGCAAAACCACATGTATTTATCAGCAGACGTCACCCTCTCGCCGATCACAAAATAATCACCAATGAAGAACTGGACGATTATCCATATCTTTCCTTTGAACAGGGTGAACACAATTCCTTTTATTTTTCAGAAGAAATCTTTTCTGTATCTGAACGCAAAAAAAATATCCGTGTACGGGATCGTGCCACCTTATTTAATCTTCTGATCGGGCTAAATGGCTACACAGTATGCAGTGGTGTAATTGACAAAAAGTTGAATGGAAAAGATATCATTGCCGTTCCTCTTGCTGACGAAAGTGATATGCGGATTGGGTATATTACACATAAAAAAAGGATGTTAAGCAGATTAGGGACAACTTATCTGGATGCCTTGAAAAAATATCTGCAATAAAAAACTTCTGGAAGCAGTTTTCCTGTTTCCAGAAGTTTTTGTTTTAAAACAAACATACAATTCCATGCACAATAAATGCAGCAACCCATGCAATCACACACTGAAAGATCACAACACCGATCGCCCATTTACCACCAAGTTCTCTTTTAATAGAAGCAATCGCTGCCACACACGGTGTATACAAAAGACAGAAAATTAAAAGTGCTGCTGCACCGGCTGTATTTATCACCGCTGTCAGTGCTGCTGTTGACCCAAACAAAATCGAAAGAGTGGAGACAACACTCTCTTTTGCCATAAATCCGGAAATCAGTGCCGTTGATATTCTCCAATCACCGAATCCAAGTGGAATGAATACAGGTGCGATCATACCTGCTACCGTTGCAAGGATACTTGCCTGTGAATCTGTCACCATATTCAGATGCAGATCAAAGCTCTGCAGGAACCAGATCACGATCGTTGCACCAAAAATAACGGTAAATGCTCTCTGCAGGAAGTCCTTTGCTTTTTCCCAGAGAAGCTGACCAACATTTTTTGCTCCCGGCATACGATAATTCGGAAGCTCCATAACAAACGGAACAGGTTCTCCTTTGAACATCGTCCCTTTCATTGCAAGTGCAGTAAGGATTCCCATCAGGATTCCAAAGAAATAGAGACCAATCATTACAATTGCACCCTTCCCCGGGAAAAACGCCGCTGTAAAGAATGCATAGATCGGAAGTTTTGCTGAACAACTCATAAACGGAGTCAGCATAATCGTCATTTTACGATCACGCTCTGAAGAAAGTGTCCGGCTCGCCATAACTCCCGGTACTGTACATCCAAATCCGATCAGCATCGGTACAATACTTCTTCCGGAAAGACCAATCTTTCGCAAAAGTTTATCCATAATAAACGCAACCCTTGCCATATATCCACTGTCCTCCAGCATCGAAAGGAAAAAGAACAGTGTAACAATAATCGGCAGGAAACTCAGCACGCTTCCAACCCCCTGAAAGATTCCATCTACAATCAGTGACTTTAATACGCCATTGACTCCTGCCGCATCCAGCGCCTGACTGCAGGCTACAATCACCTGGTCAATTCCCTGTTGCAGAAGATCCTGCAAAAATGCTCCGATCACATTAAATGTAAGCCAGAATACCAGTCCCATAATTGCAATAAATGCCGGAATCCCGGTATATTTTCCTGTCAGAACCTGATCAATCTTCCTGCTTCGCACCCGCTCCCTGCTCTCATGTGGCTTTAAGACCGTATCTTCACAGGCACGCTGGATATAGTTAAAACGCATTCCCGCTACTGCCGATGAACGGTCTACCTTGCATTCTTCTTCCATCTGCAGATTGATATGTTCCAGAAGTTCCTTTTCATTCTGGCTCAGCTTTAATTTTTCCAGGACAAGCTCATCATTCTCTGCCAGTTTGCTTGCTGCAAATCTGACCGGGATCCCTGCTTCCTTTGCATGATCTTCAATCAGATGCATGATCGCATGAATGCATCTGTGAACCGCACTTTCCTGACCTTCAGCAGAGCAAAAATCCACTTCCTCCGGTGCTTCCTGATATTTTGCGACATGCAGTGCATGTTCTACCAGTTCCGCAATTCCTTCTCCCTTTGCTGCCGAGATTGGTACAACCGGTACTCCGAGAAATGCTTCCAGCTCATTCACACGCACAGAGCCACCGTTCACACGCATCTCATCCATCATATTCAGCGCAACAACCATTGGGATCTCAAGTTCCATAAGCTGCATCGTCAGATACATATTCCGTTCAATATTGGTTGCATCTACAATATTGATGATTCCTTTCGGTTTATCCTGAAGCAGAAATTCTCTTGTAACAATTTCCTCACTGCTATACGGAGACATAGAATAAATTCCCGGAAGATCGGTAATACGGGTATTGGGATGTTCCTTGATCACACCGTCTTTTCTGTCAACCGTAACACCTGGGAAATTTCCCACATGCTGATTCGATCCGGTCAGCTGGTTGAACAGCGTTGTTTTTCCACAATTCTGATTTCCAACCAATGCAAACGTAAGTGTCGTATTCTCCGGTAACGGATGCTCTGTTTTCTTCTCATGAAAAATGCCTGCTTCTCCATACCCCGGATGCTGTGCATCTCCTAACGGTTGTCTGCCTTCCTTCTTCTTATAATGCGGCTCATGGGCCGGCGTAATTTCAATCTGTCCGGCATCCTCCAGACGGATCGTAAGTTCATAACCATGGATTCTGATCTCAACCGGATCCCCCATCGGCGCATACTTTACAATCGTTACTTCTGTTCCCTGGATCAATCCCATATCCAGAAAATGCTGCCTGAGTGCACCATTTCCTCCTACGGAAAGAATCGTAGCTGTCTTTCCGACTTGTAATTCTTTTAATGTCATTCCTCTATCTGTCTCCTTTGGCAAAACCATTTATTGATAATTTATATCATTATCATATCAGTCCTGTAGGTAGTCATTCAAGAATAACATTCGTTTTTTCTAACTAATTTCATCGTCTGCAAATTGTTTTATTCCGTAGCCTCTCTAAACCGGTACCCTACTCCGATTTCTGTCAGAATAAATCTGCAATTTCCGGGATCCTTTTCTATCTTCCTTCGCAGTGCTGCCATAAATACCCTCAGGTTGGCTGCTTCTACTCCCTGTGCACTGCCCCAGATCTGGCTGAGAATATAATTATGTGTCAGTACCTTTCCCCTGTTGTCGATCAATAGTTTCAAAATTTTATATTCCATCGGAGTCAGATGAACTTCTTTCCCATCTATCGATACCTGATGTTTTTCCCAGTCCACCTTCAGATAATCACACTGAAAGATTTTTTCTTTCTTTTCTTCCGGGAGCTGGTTACTCTTTCTGAGCGCCACACGGATTCTGGCAAGCAGTTCGCCCATATAAAACGGTTTTGTCACATAATCATCTGCCCCCAGATCCAATGCCTGTATTTTTTCTTCCTCTTCCTGTCTTGCACTGACCACAATGATCGGTATCTTCGAGATTTCTCTTACATTTTTTATAATCTCAATCCCGTCACCATCCGGAAGTCCAAGATCCAGAATGATCATATCTGGTCTGTTTGCATAGAACAGTGCATTTGCTTCTCCACATGTCTTCGCAATCACATAATCATAGTCTTCTTTCTTAAGACTCATCGAGATAAAGTTAATAATATATTTATCGTCTTCCACAATTAAAATTTTATGCTTATCTGCCATCTGTACTTACCTGCCTTGCCTCCAACCAGAACATGAACCTTGCTCCGCCTTCTTTTCTGTTCTCTGCACAAATATTTCCACCATGTGCATTTACTACCGCTTTACATATAGCCAATCCCAGTCCGATTCCTCTTTGTCTGTCCCCTTTTTCGTCTGACCTTGTAACAAATTCGTCAAAAATATTTTCTTTCAGATCTTCCTGAATCCCGTCTCCGTCATCTTCTACACTGATCCACACTTTCCCTGCATCATATCTGGCTTCTATACAGATCCATCCATTTTCCCCTGTATGCTTCATCGCATTATCCAGAAGATTGACCAGCACCTGGACCATCAGTTTTCCATCTACATTTACAACAATCAGCTCCGACGGAAGTTTAATTTCAAACCTCCTCTTTTCCCGGAGTCCTATGATATGTGATACGGCTTCATAGATCAGATCATCCACTACTTCCTGGTTTTTCCGGATCTCAAATTCTTCACTTTCCAGCTTTGTCATATTCAAAATATTTTCCATCAGGCGCATCAGCCATACAGACTGCTCCTGTATCTCTCCTGCCAGTTCCTTTCTGACTCTGGCATCCAACTCATCCGCCTCTTTTAAGAGTCCTGCAGCTCCCATAATTCCGGTCAAAGGTGTCCTGAAATCATGGGATATACTTCTCAGCATATTGCTTTTCAGCTTTTCTCTTTCCATCTGTGCCCTTGTTTCCTCTGCAATACGCACCTGATTATGAAATCGTACCATAATACTTGCAGAAATGAATCCTGTGATAAGGAAAAATACCAGACGTACCACATCATTCTGATCCGTCATCGCAAATGTATGCACCGGCACTGTAAAAAAATAATTAAACAGCAGCACACTGCATACAGAAGCCATCATTCCATACAGATAACCGGTAGTTGTAACTGTTATGACCAGTACACCCACAATATAGATCATCAGAATATTTTCTTTTCGAATTCCATAACTCTGGAGAAAAAAAGACAAAAATGTTGCAACCGCCATGATCGCAATCGACTGCACCATATATTTTACTCTCTTTTTTGTCATTTTCTTTCCCCCATCATTCATCATTTTATACTTGCAAGCAGACGGTCAATATCCTTTGTAAGACCTACTACAAGCAGATGATCCTTCTCATGCATCACATAATCCGCTCTCGGAAGGACCACCAGCTCTGTATTTTTCTTTATTCCAAATACAGTTATATGATAGTTTGCCCTTATATCCGCTTCTTCTATCGTCCGCCCGATCCATGCAGCCTTCGGCTGGATTTCAAAAATCGAATAATCCTTACTGAGTTCAAAATAGTCAAAAACATGATTTGCACTGTATTTTACAGCCAGTCGCTCTGCAATATCCCGATCCGGATAAAAAACTTCATCCGCTCCATTTCTCAATAAGAATTTTGCATGGATATCCCTGTTTGCCTTACTGACAACATGTTTGGCTCCAAGCTCTTTTACCAGGCTTGTTATCTCCAGACTGCTCTGGAAATTTGATCCGATGCACACAAAGCAAAGATCGAAATTTCCTACTCCAAGACTTCTTAATACTTCTTCATTTGTACAGTCCCCTACCCGTACTGCTGTTGCGTATTCCAACAAATCCGGTGTCTTTTTTTCATCTTTATCGATGACCATTACCTCATTTCCCCGATTTGCCATATCCATACACAGATGATGGCCAAATCTTCCAAGTCCAATAATCAATACTGATTTCATTTTTCTACTCCTTATTCTATCCTATCGTAATTTCTTCTACCGGTTTCCGGATCGGTGCTTCATGTCTGTGCCCTTTCAATGAAAGCGCAAATGTCAGACTTCCTATTCTTCCGCAAAACATCAGAAATACCAGCATCATTCTTGATGCCATGCATACATCTCTTGTGATTCCCGCAGACATTCCCACTGTTCCCATTGCAGAAAAGACTTCAAACATCACATCCGCCAAAGAAAACGGCTGCATAATTTCCATGAAGATCGTTCCTGTTAGTATAAGGAACAAATTCGTACACATTACAACACTGGCCTTTCTGATCGCAGTTTCATCCAGTCTTCTGTTAAATACATTACAACCGGCTGCTTCCATCAGATTTGCACGCACAAATACAATAAGAACCACTACGGTTGTCGTCTTAATTCCACCTGCTGTAGATCCCGGGCTTCCTCCTATGAACATCAGAATCATAGTAACAAGTTTACTGCCTTCCGTCAACGCTCCTGTATCGGTTGTATTAAATCCTGCCGTTCTGGCTGTCACCGAGTGAAATAAAGAACAGAGTATCTGTTCTTTCACAGGCATCCCTGCCAGTACATTATTTTTTTCCAGTATCAGGAATAAAACTGCTCCTCCTATAATCAGAAAACCTGTTGTTGATAATACAATCTTTGTATGCAGATGATATTTTTTCCATTGAAATTTTTTCACAGACAGATCATCCCACACTAAAAAACCGATTCCACCGATTATAATCAGCAGCATGATCACTGTATTTACCAGCCAGTCATCCGAATATCTGATCAGTGACTGATAGGCACCATTTTCTCCCATAAGGTCAAACCCGGCGTTGCAAAAGGCTGATATAGAATGAAAGATCCCGTACCAGATTCCTCTTCCTATTCCGAATTCCGGAATAAACCGGATCATCAGCAATACAGCTCCAATGCTTTCAAAAAAAAGTGTTCCTTTTATAATCTTCTTCGTAAGCTTTACAATTCCACCAATTTGAATACTATTGATACTCTCCTGCAAAATTCCACGGACTTTAAGCCCTATCTTTCTTCTTAACAGAATCGCCACACAGACACCAATTGTCATAAATCCCATACCGCCGATCTGGATCAGGATCAAAATGATAAGCTGTCCAAAAAAAGACCAGTGCAGATATGTATCCTGTACAACCAGCCCAGTCACACAGGATGCGGATGTCGAGGTAAATAATGCATCTGCAAAAGATGTCATATTTCCATCCCTTGATGAAACCGGAAGCATTAAGAGAATACTTCCCAAAAGGATCAACAACAAATACCCGACAACAATCATCTGTGTCTGTGTCATCTTTTTATATATTACTGTCATTTGTTTCGTTTCCTTTCTCCTCTATATCTTTCTTCCTCTCTCTCTTTTTTATCCTTCTTCAGAAAAATGTCGAGTTCACGCATCAGATGCAATCCGGCGATCAGCAGAAAGCTCAGGATCCCTGTAAATAAAATAATACTCTCAATCTCGAACATAACCTTTCCTTCCTCTCACTGTTTTTCCTCTCCTGTTTTGTAAATCAATGATAGTATTTTTAGTATAAAGATTGTATAAAGATTCCTGATTTTATGTAAATATTCCGTTATGATTTCCTGCTGAAAAATGGGATTAGGAATTTCATTAAATAGAAAGAATGTGCATCTCCGGCACGCAGTGCCTTTTGTTTCATAGGAAGTTCCTTCGGGATTTTCTATGAAGCAAAAAACGGGCACTTTGCAGTTCTTTCTGCAAAGCGTCCGCCTTTTTTACAAAATCTTTTTATTCAACTGCTGCTTCTTCCTCATCTGTTTCCGGAACATCATTATGAACGGCAGCCACACCTGCTACATCTGCTTCCGGATCTGTGATCAGTTTGACATCTTTATCCTTTGCGATGTCAAGGTCTTTGACTTTAATGGTTTCTCCAACCTTCAAATCTCCAACGTCAACAATTACTTTTTCAACAAGTGCAGATGGAAGTGCTTTGTATTCAATTTCATCAAGCAGTTCCTCTACAACACCTGTGACAACCTTTGACTGATTGTGGATCACAACTTCTGCTACGGAATGTACCATTTCTCCACTTACCAGTGCCTGAAAATCTATTTCAAGTACTTTTGAACCCATAGAATCATAATCGACTTCTTTTACCAGCACATCCATCTGCTCTCCGTCCAAATCCAACATGATCTGGCTTCCTTTGCCATTAGCTTTCAGGAACTTTTCCGCTTCTTTCTGTGTCATCTGTACCGGAATGGAGCCTTCAATCTCACGTCCGAATACATTGCCGGTTACATAACCTTCTCTTCTGAGTTTTTTGGCTTTTGTCTGCATGTTTCTTTTTTCAGCTTTTAAAGTATTCATTTATCTTTTCCTCCAATCACTGACTTCTGGTAAAGTACCTATTTCCTTGTTACAGCTGTATTATAGCACTCATGGATTATCAAGATTAACCAAAATCACATCTTTTTTGATCAATATTTTTGCTGTTTTTCAAACTTTTTTCTTTGTTTTGTGCAATTTTTTTATTTTTCATCTCTTATAGATTTCCATAATTTTTCATATTTTCAGCTTTTTATTGTTCCAGATATTCTTTGATCCTGTCGATATTATACAAAGGAATATTTGTCATCCATTCCTGTTCCCGGTAATCTGACATTGACGTTCTTACGGCATATTTAGGCTTATATTTTTCACAGAACGCTTTCAGGCTTTTTGCCCTCAAATTTTCCTCCGCTTTCACTTCCAACGGAATAATCGAAGTTCTTCCCTGCTCTTTGTACCTTATGAATCAGTCCACAGTCTAAAAGCCATTGTATTGCCAGCTCAAAATCTTTTGCCCTTGATCCTTTTCTCACCTGTCCATAGATATATTTTTTATTTTTCTTCGCCAGCTGCATCGGAATCGAATTCCATACAAGATTCAGTCTTGGAACCAATGAAGTCTCGGCGTGTTTTGAAAAATCCTGTTGATAATAATTCAACAGGTTCTTCTGTATCTCTCTGACCTGATTAAAATCCTTCGTTTCTACATACGTCTGTACTACTTCCGGCATGCCACCTACATAATAATATTCGCGTAATCGGTCTATATATTTAGATTTGAATGTTGTCACCATATCGGTATCCGTTCCCTGAAGAATATTTACGAAGCGTTCCTCTCCTAATGCGCACAAAAATTCCTGAAATGTCAATGGATAAAGATCCATAAACTCTACCTTTCCGACCGGAAAAGAAGTTCCTTTATGCAATGCCACACCCAAAAGAGAACCTGCTGCCACAATTGCATATTCACCTGCAAAATGCTATACTCGGATAAGAAATGTTAATGAAAAGAGGTTTGATTATGAGAGCATATGAACGACTTTTAAATTATGTAGTAGTCCGTACTCCAAGTGATGAACACAGTACGACTTCTCCTTCTTCCCAGTGTCAGTTCGACCTGGCACGTATTCTGGCAGATGAGATGACTGCCCTCGGGATTTCTGACGTAAGTCTGGATGAATTCTGCTATGTATATGGAAAGATTCCTGCCACACCGGGATATGAGAATAAACCATCTATCGGATTTATCGCACACATGGATATCGTTTCCGATTACTGTGACCATGACATCATCCCGGTCGTACACAAGAACTACGATGGCGGTGATCTGCCGCTTGGCACAAGTGGACGTACCCTTACCGTAAAAGTTTTCCCGCATCTTCCATCTCTTGCCGGACGCACCCTGATCACAACAGACGGTACAACTGTTCTTGGTGCCGATGATAAAGCCGGAGTTGCCGAGATCATGACCATGGCCGAAGCACTGATCAAAGAAAATATTCCTCATGGACCGATCTCAATCGCTTTTACACCAGATGAAGAAGTCGGTGGTGGAACTGATCATTTTAATGTGAAAAAATTTGGTGCACAGTTTGCCTACACTCTGGATGGCGATACCGAAGGCGAAATTCAGTATGAAAATTTCAATGCATGCAAGGCAGATTTTGAAATTACCGGCTTTGCTGTGCATCCGGGTTCCAGCAAGGATACGATGATCAATGCGTGCCTGGTTGCCGCTGAAATCAATAACATGCTTCCAGGACTTGAAATCCCGCGTGAAACGGAGGATTATGAAGGATTCTACCATCTGACCGGTATGAGTGGAGATGTGGCAAAAGCAGAGCTTCATTATATTGTAAGAGATCATGACAAGAATCTGTTTGAAGCCAGAAAAGAAACTCTTCGCCATATTGAGAAGAACCTCAATGAAAAATGGGGAGAAGGCACTGTGAAGCTTATGATTACTGACCAGTACCAGAATATGGCTGAGATTATTGCCGGATGCATGCATCTGATTGAGAATGCAAAGAAAGCCTGTGAAAATGCGGGTGTTGCACCGCTTGTGCTTCCGATCCGTGGCGGCACAGACGGATGCCAGCTCAGCTTTATGGGACTTCCTTGCCCGAACCTTGGAACAGGGGGACATGCATTCCATGGACCATATGAACACATCACGGCAGAAGGAATGGACAAGGCTGTGGATATCGCAGTTGAGCTTGTGAAATTGTATGCGGAGATGTAAAGGGTTGTATTTCGTCTTTAATCCTATTTAACAAGTAAACAAATATTTTAAGCAAAACCGGAGTTGCCGCATATCACTAAAATCCATGCGACAACTCCGGTTTCTTAAATTTGAAAATATTCTTTTATCTGTCCCAGTATAATTCCCATCAACTTTGTCCTTGCTTCTACACTCGCCCATGCTACATGTGGTGTAATCAGCAGTTTTTTGCTGTCTTTTATTTTTCGCAGCGGATTCGTCTCACTCATCGGCTCCTGACAAAGTACATCAAGTCCGGCTGCAGCTATCTCGTCATTTTCCAGTGCCTCATACAGATCCTGCTCGATTACGATCGGACCACGTCCGAGATTCAGGAAAATACAGGTTTTTTTCATTTTTGCAAATGCTGCTTTATCCATTAAGCCCTCTGTATGTTCATTTAACGGTGCATGAATGGATATAATGTCAGATTTTGCAAGCAATGTATCCAGATCTACCTGTTCGTAACCTTCCTGCGCCGAACGCCCTGATGCAGAGTAATAAATAATCTGTGCTCCAAATGCTTTTGCGATATCCGCAACTCTCCGTCCAATTGTTCCCAGACCTATGATCCCCCACGTTTTTCCACTGATCTCCGTAAAATGCTCTGCAAAATGCGTAAATATTGTATCATTGATGTAACGCTCTTCTTTTACATAATCATCGTAATAACGTATCTTTTCCAGCAGATAGAGAAGCATTGCAAAAGTGTGCTGTGCCACCGTTTCTGTCGAATAGCCAGCTACATTTCTCCATGCAACTCCTCTTTTTTCCAGATATTCTTTATCCAGATTGTTGGTCCCCGTTGCCGTCACACATACCAGCTTTAAATTCTCTGCTTTTCCAATCGTCTGTTCATTGACCTGTACTTTATTTAAAATAATCACATCTGCATCCTGAACTCTTTCCGGTACTTCTTCTGATGTAGAAAAATCGTATTTTACGACTTCACCTAACCTGTCAAATCCAGAAAGATCAATATCTTCTCCAATTGTTTTTACATCCAAAAAAACTATTTTCATAATCTGTTCCTCACTTTATCACTGTAATTTGCAACTTTTTCTGTTCATTATCATAACAAATTTATTTTACGAATACAACCTAAACAACCGTTGACATCCTTATCCTATGGCGCGTATACTAAAGAAATGAAGAGCATTTGCGATTATATCCAGATATAATTAGCAGGTGTTTTTTTTGGTCTTTCTGGCAAGCCTTTGCTTTTTATAAATCACATTCCATCAACATCAAGGAGGTTATTATCATGAATCAGAACAAAGCTTTGGAACTTACAAAAGATATCGCAACTGACATTATCGGAGGAATCCTGATCGCTGTCGGTGTCTATAATTTTGCTGCCGCCGCAAAATTTCCGATGGTAGGGGTAAACGGAATCGCCCTGATCTTTTACCAGTTGTTTGGACTGCCGATCGGTACTGTTGCCTTGATCCTTAACATCCCGATCGCCATCTGTTGTTTTCGGCTTCTGGGACGCAGATTTTTCCTGAATTCAGTCCGGACGATCATTATTACTTCCATAATCATGGACGTGATCGCACCGCTGTTCCCGGTTTATCAGGGTGACAGACTTCTTTCTGCCATCTGCTGCGGTGTCCTTTCCGGACTTGGTTATGCAATGATCTATATGCGTGATTCTTCAACCGGCGGCTCTGACTTTATCATGATGTCGATCAAAGCACTGAACCCTCACCTTTCCCTTGGAAATATTGCATTTGCACTGGATGCAGTAATTGTGATCCTCGGAACCGTAATTGTATCCCGTGACGTGGACAGTCTGATCTACGGTCTGATCGTCAGCTATCTGCTCTCTCTTGTTATGGATAAAGTTATGTACGGAATTGATGAAGGAAAGCTTGCCCTGATCGTAACCGATCCCGAGCACAGCACTGAAATCTGCTTCAAAATCGATGAAGTTCTCGGACGCGGCTCTACAATTTTAAATGGTATGGGAAGTTATTCCAAAGATGATAAGCACATCATAATGTGCGCCTGCAACAATAAGCAGATGTACGGAATCCGCAAGCTGATCAAAACGATTGATCCAAAATCCTTCCTTGTAATCATGGAATCGAATGATGTAGTGGGTGAAGGATTTAAAGATGAGTAAATTGCAGTCAGCTTTTTCAGACAGCTAAGCAAATCATCCGTATCACTTGTTGGACACTTTGCATCAAAAATAGAATTTCTGATAATAAAAACCGGAGGCTCATGTGTCTTTTTACACAAGCCTCCGGTTTTTCTATAATCTGCCAAGCCAATACTTCGCTTTTATACACACTCTGATTCCCTGTCCTTTTTTAAGTCCGGCTCTTCCTATGAATTCAGATCTTCTGTGATTGATTTAAGGTTCATGAAGTTTGTCAGATAATCTGCTGTACCAGTCTTCGCATCTGTTCCGGACATGTTAAATCCACCAAATGGATGCTGAAGTACAACTGCTGCTGTAGATTTTCTGTTAAAGTATAAGTTACCTACCTGGAATTCTACTTTTGCTCTCTGGATATTTTCACGTGTCTCACTGTATACAGATCCTGTCAGACCATATTCTGTCTGGTTTGCTACATCAAGTGCTTCATCAAAAGAATCTACTTTGATAACAGCAAGGACTGGTCCAAAGATTTCTTCATTGGCAATTCTTGCATCTCTCTTGATATCGCGGATTACAGTAGGATCAATATAATATCCTTCTGCGTCACTGTATGTACCACCGAATACAACATTTCCTTCTTTGCGTCCGATCTCGATGTAATTGGTAATGCTGTTATAAGCGCCCTGGTTAATAACCGGTCCCATCGCTGCATTGCTTTCGCCCGATCCCTGGTTCGCCTTCAGTTCTGCTGCGCATTTTACAACTTCATCTACAAACTCATCATATACATCTGCCAGAACAATTGCTCTTGAGCATGCAGAGCATTTCTGTCCCTGGAATGTAAATGCAGAGCTTGCAACTCCATTTGCTGCTTTCTTGATGTCTGCTGTTGAATCTACGATAATTGCATTCTTTCCACCCATCTCAGCCACAACACGTTTGATCCATCTCTGTCCGTCAGCGATCTTGGCTGCATGTTCATTGATTCTGCATCCAACTGCTTTTGATCCTGTGAAGTTTACAAATCTTGTAAGCGGATGTTCTACGATGAAGTCACCAATCTCTGATCCTGATCCAGGAATGTAACTTACTACGTCAGCCGGAATACCGGCTTTCTGGCAGAGTTCTACGAATTTGTATGCAACGATCGGAGCGTCTGAAGATGGTTTGCAGCAGATCGTGTTACCGGTAACAACTGCAGATACGATCATTCCACCAAACAGTGAGAGCGGGAAGTTCCATGGAGAAACAGCCACACCTACACCGAGCGGGATGTAAACGCATTTTGTAAGTTCATCTGTAGGAACCAGCTCTTTTCCTTTTTCCAGATTCTGGATATGCATTACATAAGAATTGATAAAGTCAAGCTGTTCGCAAAGTTCTCCGTCAGCTTCTCCCCAGTTCTTTCCACTTTCAAGGACGTTCCATGCATCCATGATGAAACGGTTCTCGATCAGAAGTGCTGCAAGTCTTCTTAATACACGTACTCTTTCTTCTACAGATGTCAGGCTCCATTTTTTGAATGCTTCGTAAGATGCCTTGATTGCCTCATCAGCCTGTTCTTTGCTGCATGAGCATGCATATCCGAGTACTTCCTTTGTAGCCGGTGATACAGAAGCGATCTTCTTTTCTGTCTCAACTTTTTTTCCACCGATGATCAGCGGGTAAACAGCACCTGCTTCTGCATGAGCCTGTTTGAATGCTTCTTCTATTTTCTTTTTATTTTCTTCCAATGTGAAATCAACTTCTACTGCGTTTTTAAATCCTGTAAGCATGTACTTATGTCCTCCTTGAACTATGGTCTATAAATTGTTTATTATTGTAACAGCAAATTTTCTCCACGTCAATATGTTAAAGTAAAAAAATGTATTTTCGTATACAATTATACCGTTTATATTTTAACAAATAACTTGCATATTTTCGTTCTATTGACATTTTATCTCAATGGATATAAGATATTATCTAAATTGTTCTTTTTAGAACATTTTTATAAAAAAAACGGAGGTGTATAGATGAACATTACAGACCTACTTGTATTAATGCAGCGAATTGGGAAAATGCATGAACAGATGTTGAAAGAATTATGCCGCCAGTATGATCTCTCGCTGATCGAGGCTAAGATCATTGCTTTCTTACATAATAACCCCACAAAAGATACCGCAGGTGATATCGTCGAGCTACGGATGCTCTCGAAAGGGAATGTATCCCAGGCAGTTGATCTTTTATGTCAGAAGGGACTTCTTTCAAAAACAGCAGACCAGACGGATCGCAGGAAAACGCATCTTTCCCTGCTGCCATCATGCGAAAATGTTACCGGAGCAATCGACACGTTCCAGTCTGCTTTTTACCACAATCTGTTTGACGGATTTTCATTAGAAGAATTCCAGATGTTCGCCTCGCTGAATGAACGTCTGGCATCCAACGTAGCAACTATTTATCACAAAGGAGATTATTAGACATGAACAAAGACAAAGATTTTCTGGGTACTGAACCCGTCGGAAAGCTGATGTTCCGGCTGGCACTTCCGACGATCACCGCACAGCTCATCAATATGCTGTACAACATTATTGACCGTATTTACATTGGACACATTCCTGGTAATGGGGCACTTGCCCTTACCGGAGTCGGTGTATGTATGCCACTGATTATGATCATTTCCGCTTTTGCCGCACTAGTTGGAGGCGGTGGTGCACCGCATGCTTCGATTGCAATGGGAAAAAATGATCTTAATACTGCAGAACATATTCTGGGTAACTGTTTTTTCCTGCAGATTCTGATTTCTATAATCCTGACAGTCATCCTGCTGTTTGGTAACCGTACTTTTCTTCTTGCCTTCGGTGCCAGTGAAAATACAATTGAATACGCTGTAAATTATATGAACATTTACGCTGTCGGCACTATTTTCGTCCAGCTTACCCTTGGCATGAATATGTTTATCACCACACAGGGCTTTGCCAAAACAGGTATGCTCTCTGTTCTGATCGGAGCAGTGATGAACATTGTTCTGGATCCACTGTTTATCTTTGCATTCCATCTGGGTGTCAGAGGTGCTGCGCTTGCCACAATTCTGTCACAGGCAGTCTCCTGCATCTGGGTTCTTTCTTTCCTTTGCGGAAAAAAGACGATCCTGCACATCCGGAAAAAGAATCTCATCCTGAAACCGGAGATTATTCTTCCTTGTGTCGCTCTCGGACTTGCCACATTTATCATGCAGGCTAGTGAGAGTATCATCTCTGTATGTTTCAACTCTTCTCTGCTGAAATACGGAGGAGATATCGCAGTTGGTGCCATGACGATCCTTACCAGTGTCATGCAGTTCGCAATGCTGCCACTGCAGGGTCTTGGACAGGGTGCACAACCAGTCCTGAGCTATAATTACGGTGCAAAAAACAGAGATCGTGTAAAAAAAGCTTTCAGGCTTCTTTTAACAGCAAGCCTCTGTTATTCCACAATTCTGTGGGCATTTATTATGCTCTTCCCTCAGGTGTTTGCAGAAATGTTTACTTCCGATTCTGCACTGCTTGGTTTTACTAAATCAGCACTCCGGATTTACTGTGCCTGCCTGCTGCTTTTCGGAATCCAGATCGCATGCCAGATGGCATTTACATCATTCGGAAAAGCAAAGGCTTCGATTGCTGTCGCTGTTACACGTAAATTTATCCTGTTGCTGCCACTGATCTATCTGCTGCCGCATATTCTGACCGGGAACAAGACCAATGCAGTGTATATGGCTGAACCGATTGCAGACTTCCTGGCTGTATCCTTCACGACGGTTTTGTTTACGTTTCAGTTTAGGAAAGTGTTGAAAGAACTTGAGGGGTAGTCGCAAGAGGGCATAAAAAATAATCCCTGGCAGCTGCTAAGTTGCACGAACCATTCCAACGAGCCTTTCAAAGCATCAATTGTGTCAGCAATGGCTTCCACAATTGATTAAGTCTCGTTTCCATCGTGCAAAGACGCATCTACCAGGGATTATTTTTTATTTACGTTGTTGACTGAGTTTTACTTCTTTGACTGGGTGTTGAACTGGAGCCGTAAATCATTGTTTTATATTTTCAAATGGATTTACACTTTACCTCAATTAGGCTTCCTGACCATCAGCGATTTTGGATGTTTCTTTTTCTGGGAATAATAATGTGAAAATCTTTCTTACCAGTGGACCGGCGAAGCAGAGCTGCCAGAAGAATGCCATCGGGAAGTTGATTGCTGTGGTCTGGAACCAGACGGATATGAACTGGGTTCCCGCATTCTTGAAGAGCAGGGTTGCTGCAAGGCTCATAAGTGGACACATTCCGATGATGGATACTACGGAAATGGCGATCACCAGGTGAAAGTTATTATCTCTTTCCAGATTAACAATGGAAAATGCTTTTTTCTTTGCAAATGGTCCGATCAGGAAAAAATCAAGGATGAATGCAATTGGTCCCATAATGACCAGCTCGTGGAATGCATTTAAAAATACCTGGTTGTTCATTCCTCCTATGTTGAGAGCAATGTTGTAACAGATCATGGTATAAACCATCACGAACACCATGATAATTGTGAAAATAACGTCTTGAAATTTGTTTTTTGGCATAAAAATATCCTCCTTCATAATAAGCGTAACAGAAAATGTGTTGTTCGTTCATCATTCCGGAGGAATGTATCGTTTCCAATATAACCGAGATTCTATTCTTTTTTCTATATGGCATATGCCAGACAACGCCATATCAGCAAGGTTTATAATACCTCAACTCTTTAAAAACAGTCAAGTATTTTTTCAGATACATTGAATCATTTTTATCTCTTTTTTCCAAATAAAGAACTCCATACCGTCAGGACCGCTCCTGCAAAAAGAGCCAGATCCGAGAGATTAAAAGTGATATCCGAGAGTTTCCTGTTCTTTGTTTTCAGAGACAGATAATCGACCACATAACCTCTTTTGAAACGGTCATAAGTATTACCAACTGCTCCGCCCAGCATCAGCGATGTTCCAAGCTTTGCCAGTTTGCGTCCTGGTTCTTTCCAAAGAAGGTGCTCCCAGAAAAACAGGATTCCAAGTGCTGCCGCCGACATGCCCTTTACCAGCTTTGGTCTGGAATCCAAATGATTCATCATCAGACCTTTGTTGTGGACTTTGCGGTAGATTCCTTTTCCCTTCCAAATCCGGCGTTCTTCCCCGTCTCTTACATTTTCTTCAGTATATTTTTTAATTCCAAGATCGCACCCGGCAACAAAAGCTCCGGTTAAAATGCTCAGGATTTCCATAATTATTCTCCTTTGATGCGCGCGATTTCCTGCTCGCATACCTCTGTCTGTTCTTCACGCTTTTCGATTGCTTCGCAGAGTGCGATAAAATCGGTATCTACCACTTCCCCCTGTTTGAAACGCTCATATACCAATCGTCCGATCTCTGTCATATCCCGCTCGCTGTCTCGCTTCAGACCATAGATCTCATTTTTCTTTTTCTGGATATCGATCGTATCTCCTGCCTTCTTTCCAAGATCATCCACGGTATCTGAAATCCGCTTTCCTATTGTATCAAAAAAATCACTCATTTACTTTTTCCCCTTTCGTATCTGCGTATTTTTCAGAACCGCCTGATCTGCTCAAAAGTACGGTAAAGGTTCAATGCTCCATATCCCCATTCCTGGTTCGGATAATTCATGTCTGTCTTCCGTGAAGCTCCCAATATCAGCAGATTCTTCATCTGTGATGCATCCAGATTCACTCCATGCCTATCCAGCCACTCCATAAAAAGTGCCAGTGCTCCGGAAGTGATCCCAACTGCTATACTGGAACCAGATCTTGCAACAAACTGCCCCCTTAAATTGATCCCTGTCACATTGATCCCCGGCGCAGCAAAATCCGGTTTGATTCTGTTATCTCTAGTATAACCTCTTCCCGAACTGACTGCAATGCTATTTTCCTTTCCATTATAGTACGCTGCACAGACCACCGCCCCGGTATCCCCTGGTTCCATCACCGTATATTCCGGATTTGCACGGATAAAATAGACATTTCCCGTCAGAAACTCTTCCATTGGAAGCCAGATATGAAAGATTCCATTCCCCAGCTCCAGTGTTTCCGGTATAATCTTCCAGATTCCGCTTCCCGGTCTTTCAAACTGAAAAAATGCCAGCTGCGCCCCGGTCGTCTCTACCAGAACCCGGTAATTAAATATTACCCTGGTCTGCTCGAATACAAACACATACTCTCCTATTCCCCGTTTGAGCGAGATCGGTCCTACTGTCTGTCCTGTTGGAGATGCGATAGAAAGAGCCAGAAGATTCGGAAGTTCTGTCCATAGTTCCATCACAAAACCTCTGGTATTATTCCCTACATTAATCTCGACCGGCAGATTATTTTCCTGTTCCAGAATTCCCAGATAATGATGCCTTTTATCTGCCTCGTTGCCACTTCCGGTCACAATCCCGATTCCTTCGCTCGCCGCTACATTTTGCAGATACTCTGACAGGATTGAATATCCTCCATGTCCTCCAAAGCTTGTTCCAACTGCCAGACAGATCACCAATGGTCTTTTCAGCTCTTCTTGTACCTTCTGCAGATAAAAAACCGCCGCTACCAAATCATTTTCCTGATAGCATCCGGCATCCCGGTCTACAAAATAGTACTCCCGTAAATATTCTTTTGCCTCTTTCAGCTTCACGATCACCATCTCTGCCTCCGGTGCTGCCCCGATAAACAGATTCTCCGGATTTGCTCCTCCGCATGCCACACTTGCAACAAAAGTGCCATGTCCGTCCGTATCAAATGACGGAACGGTTTCCTTGGGATTCTCACTTAGGATTGCCTGATTGATTTGTTCCTTCGTATATTCACTTCCATATCCGATTTCCCGTGGCGCTGTTCCACTTTGTTCTTCCTGATCCCAGATTCGCTGGATCCTGGTCGAACCATCCAGATTCCGGAAAATGGGATCCAGATAGTTGATCCCAGTATCAATGATCCCAACCAGAACTCCTTCACCACTCAGTTCCAGACCAGGTATATTCTGAACCGCAGCAATTCCCGCCTGCTGGATTGCTGCCATATCCAGTGTTGTATAACACTTCGGAACCATTGTATAAGGATAATCGGCAAGTGACTTTTTTCTGTCTTCACTCTGGTCAATATAAAAAAGCTCAAAACCGTATTTCAACGGTATCCGGCATCCGTTTTCCAAAGGAAAGTTTTTCCCAAGAGCACCGGTATCCCTCATCATAAAATCCCTGTATTCTTCTGACAGGATCTTTTCTTTACATTCTTCCTGTAGCATAAAAATCCCTCATATACTTTCTTTTGGAAAATATATGAGGGATTTTTCTTTCTTATTACTATGATACTGGACGGTTACGCATTTTGCACTCCATATCCATTCTTTATTCGGTACGTTTCTTTTCAATATCCTCGTAGAAGGAAGTCACTTCTTTTCCTTTTTCCAGGGTACTTACATTCGGACCGCTCTTGAATACGATTTTCAGAAGAATTGGTGTGATGATCGTTGTGATCACTACCACGATGATAACCGGTCCGAGGAAATTGCCGCCCAGCATACCGAGTGCTTCTCCCTTGCTGGCAACGATCAGCGCAACCTCACCACGGGAGATCATTCCGACACCGATTCGTGCACACTGATAATTCTTATATCCACACATCTTCGCACCAAGGGCACAGCCAACGATCTTTGTCAGGATCGCAACAATGGTAAGCGCCACTGCAAAGCCTACAATTGCAGCACTCATCTTCGGAAGTTCTACCTTCAGCCCGATACTTGCGAAAAATACCGGTGAAAGCAGCATATAAGACATGGTATCAAATTTCTTCAACACGAAATCAGATTTACTTGTATTGGAAATGATCAGTCCGGCGATAAATGCACCGGTGATATCTGCAACACCGAAGAATTTCTCTGCCACATAAGCCATCAACAGACAGAATACAAATGCCATAATCGCATGACGTCTGAGTCCCTTTTCCGCCTGATCTGTCCACTTTTTAAATATCTTGTAAAAGATCAGTCCGATCACACCTGCAAATGCGAAGAATGCAACGATCTTCAGTAATACAACTGAAATCTTTACTGATTCATCTGCCATACTTGTTACCAGTGTCAGTGCAATGATACCAAGCACGTCATCAATGATCGCAGCTCCAAGAATCGCATTTCCGGATTTGGTTTTTAATTTACCAAGTTCTTTTAATGTCTCTACCGTAATACTTACGGAAGTTGCTGTCAGGATAACACCGATAAAGATATTCTGCAGAAATACGTTGCAGGATGCATCGGATGCGATCACATCCGGACGGTTAAAGAACATTGCAGTCGCATAACCGCCGATCAGTGGAACGATAACACCTATCAGTGCAATAACGAAGGATGCTTTTCCGCTTGCCTTCAATTCCTGTATATCCGTTTCCAAACCTGCACAAAACATCAGCACGATAACACCGATCTCCGCAACGTTATGTATAAAGCTTGTCTCTGTCAAGATCCCAAGCATCGCCGGTCCAAGAAGAACTCCTGCAAGAAGTGCCCCTACAACCTGTGGCATCTGTACCTTTCTGGTCGCAAGACCAAGTGCTTTAGTACAAAGTAAAATAATTGCAAGATCCAGTAAATACTTATAAGTCTCCATTCTCTCTCACTCCTGTTTATATCTTGTTTTTTTAGACACATTGTCTAATGTACACCTTTTAATACAATTTTTCAACAAAAAAATACCCGTAAATCTTAAATTTACGGATATTTCCCATTCTATTTTTGTATGATCGCCATGTTTTTTTGATATATGAAGGTTATGATGTTGGGGCAAAAGGTATTTTGACCCCTTTGATACCAGATTGCTACGTGCTTTGCACCCTCGCAATCCTCAGGTTATTGTTATACTTAGTGATGCTCAAGCCTTGGTACAGACTGGCTTCTCAGCTCGATCAGCGGTCCTCCGGTTCCTTCGATATATGCCTCCGTGATCGTCACTTCCCCGATGCTGTCATCCTTCGGAATCTCATACATAATATCCAGCATGAATTCTTCAATGATCGCACGCAGTGCACGGGCTCCGGTATCCTTCTTCATTGCCTTTCTTGCGATCGCATGAAGTGCACCATCATCGAATTTCAGATTGACCTCATCCAGTGCCAGAAGCTTCTGATACTGCTTGAGGATCGCATTTTTCGGCTCTTTTAATATCTGAACCATCATCTCTTCATCCAGTCCCTGAAGCGTAAATACGATCGGGAGACGTCCCAGAAATTCCGGAATCATTCCGAAGTTACGCAGATCTTCTGTCGTCACCTTCTCCAGTATTTTCTTATCATGATCATATTTGTCTTTCAGATCCGCTCCAAACCCGATAGAAGAATTCTTCATCAGTCTTTCCTTGATGATCTGCTCAAGATCCGGGAACGCACCACCACAGATAAAAAGGATATTCTTTGTATTGACTGTAGTGAGCGGAACCATCGCATTCTTACTGTTGGCTCCTACCGGCACTTCCACTTCGCTGCCTTCTAACAGCTTTAACATTCCCTGCTGTACGGATTCTCCGCTGACATCTCTCTGGCTGGTATTCTTCTTCTTCGCAATCTTGTCGATCTCATCGATAAAGATAATTCCCTGTTCCGCCTTATCTACGTCGTTGTCCGCAGCTGCAAGGAGCTTTGATACTACACTTTCAATATCATCCCCTATGTAGCCGGCCTCGGTAAGAGAGGTCGCATCGGTAATTGCAAGCGGCACATCCAAAAGTTTTGCCAGTGTCTTTACCAGATACGTCTTTCCAGAGCCGGTAGGTCCGATCATCAGCATATTGGATTTCTCGATTTCAATCTCATCCATTGTATCCGTTGCCACTCTTTTATAATGATTGTATACAGCAACCGACATTACCTTCTTGGCGTATTCCTGTCCTACTACATATTCATCCAGTTTCGCTTTGATCTTATGCGGAGCAGGAATATCCTTGATATTCAGGATCGGTTCTTTTTCTTCTTCCGGCTTTTTCTTTTTCACACGCTGGCTCTTCGGGATCTGTGCATCCATGTCTCCAAATCCCATCATCGGTCCCATGTTCATAAACTGGCTGTAATCCATCCCGCCAAAATTCATATTGTTCATTGCATCAAAGCTTTTTTGCATACAGTCCGGACACACGCAGATATTGTTCGGAAGATCGATCATCTTTCCGGTCACACTCTCCGGTCTGTGACAGATGAAGCAGACCTTTTCATAGCGATCTTCGTTATTTTCTTTTTTGTCTGTATTTTCTACCTCACCGGTTACTTTCTCAACTGTCTTGTCCTTCTGGTCATTTTCTGCCATTGGCTGGTCCTCCTTTTCTCGGTCGTATTCAGACAGATTCCTCTGTCCTTCTTATTCGATTTCCACCCCTGCAAGTTCTATAAACTCTTCCTCTGAAATGATCGGCACTCCAAGTTCTTTCGCCTTTCTGTTCTTGGAAGAAGCAGACTCTACATCATTGTTGATCAGATAATTTGTCTTCTTCGTTACAGATCCGGTCACTTTTCCACCCATCTTCTCAACCAGTTCTTTTACCTCATTCCGGTTTGCAAAATGATTCACGCTGCCAGTGACAACGAAACTCATACCTGCAAACTTCTGTTCTTCTGCCATCTCTTCCGGCTGGATCTCCAGTTCTCCGAGAAGGAGCTTAAATTCCTTTTTTCTTTCCTCTGATATAAAATATTTTACAAATGCCGCCGCAAGCACCGGACCTACCCCCTGGATATTACTCAGTTCTTCTTCCGATGCTCCTGTCATTTTTTCCACATCATTTTTAAAATGGCGGCAGATCAGTTTTGCATTTGCGAGACCGATTCCTGCAATCCCAAGTCCATATACCACTTTAGCAAGTGTTGTGCTTCTCGCCTTATCCACGCTTGCGATCAGGTTCGCATAGGATTTTTCTCCAAAGCCTTCCATCGTCTGAATTTCTTCCTGATAGGAATCCAGATGGAAGATATCTCTGTATTTGTGAATGAATCCTCTCGCAATAAATTTCTCCAGTGTCGCCTCAGAAAGCCCGTCAATATTGAGTGCATCCCTGCTGACAAACAATGCAAAGGATTTGATTCTTTTTGCCTGACACATCGGATTTGTGCAATACAACGACTTTGCATCATTCATCTGACGGATCTCCGTAGCTCCACCACAAACCGGACAGACTTTCGGGATCTCAATATTATCACTGCCGGTCAGATTCTTTGCAATCTGTGGAATGATCATATTCGCCTTATAGACTTCGATCGTATCCCCGATTCCCAGATGCAGCTCCTCCATAATACTTAAATTGTGTACACTTGCACGGCTTACCGTTGTTCCTTCCAGCTCTACCGGTTCAAAGATCGCTACCGGATTAATAAGCCCTGTTCTTGATGGACTCCATTCAATCTCCAGAAGGTGCGTCTCGCGGATCTCATCTGCCCATTTGAAAGCAAAAGAATCACGTGGGAATTTTGCCGTTCTCCCAAGCGACTGCCCATACGCAATGTCATCATATACAAGAACCAGACCATCTGACGGAAAATCATTTTCTACGATCTTTTCTGCAAAAAATGCAACCTTCTCATCCAGTTCTTCCCTTGTCACCAGATAATGCTCCACCACATCAAATCCCTGATGTTCCAGCCAGTCAAGCTGCTCTTTTCTGGAATTGTGGAAATCCACATTTTCTGCACGTACCAGGGTAAATGCATAGAATTTTACATTTCTCTGTGCCGTGATCTTGTTGTTCAGCTGGCGGACAGAACCACTGCACAGATTCCGTGGATTTTTATATTTTGCATCCACGTCATCAATTTCTTCATTGATCCGCTCAAAATCTTTGTAACCGATCACCGCTTCCCCTCGCAGAATCAGTTCCCCTTTATAAGGAATATGAAGCGGCACGTTTTTAAATACCTTCGCATTGTTGGTAATGACCTCACCGACTTCCCCATTTCCTCTTGTAACTGCCTTAAAAAGTTCGCCGTCACGATAGGTCAGAACGATCGTCAGACCATCCATCTTCCATGAAATCACAGCCATCTGGTTTCCGACAAATTCCTTCAGCCTTGCCACTTCTTTTGTCTTGTCAAGAGAAAGCATCGGTGACTCATGACGCTCTTTCGGAAGCTCACTTAATACTTCATATCCTACATTCACCGTCGGACTGGAAGCCATAACGGTTCCCAGCTCTTCTTCCAGACCTTTCAGTTCATCATACAGCGCATCATACTCATAATTGCTCATAATTTCCTGCGCATCCTGATAATAAGCTTTTCCGGCTTTATTCAGAAGCTCTACCAGCTCCTGCATCCTTTTCATCTTATCCATATCCAAATCCACACTTTTAATTATTGTTCCACGGTGTCGGCTCTGACTTTGAATCCCTGATCAGCTCATAGAGTTCATTCAGTTCCTGATCCGTAACCTTCCGGTATTCTCCCGGCTTTAAATTACCAAGTTCGATATTCATGATCCGCACTCTCCGCAGCTCCTTTACCTCGTAGCCAAGTGCCTCACACATCCGGCGGATCTGCCGGTTGAGTCCCTGTGTCAGAATGATCTTAAATTTATATTTTCCAAGCTTTTCTACCTGGCATGGTCTTGTAACAGTATCCAGGATCGGGACACCGCCTGCCATCTCCTTGAGAAATTCATCTGTCACGGGCTTATCAACTGTAACTTTATATTCTTTTTCATGTTTATTTGCCGCACGCATCATCCGGTTGATAATGTCGCCGTTGTTCGTCATCAGAAGCAGCCCTTCCGAATCCTTATCCAGACGTCCTACATAAGTAATCCGTACCGGATAGTTAAGGAAACGTACAATACTGTCTCTCTCCCGTCTTTCCTCAGTACAGACAATTCCACGCGGCTTATTGACCGCAAGCACGATCATCTCTTCCTGTCTGGATACCTGCTTTTTCCCAATCCGGACAACCTGCCACGGCTCTACCTTCATTCCGGTCTCTGCACGCACACCGTCAACCGTCACCTGTCCGGCTGCTATCAGTTTATCCGCTTCCCTTCTGGAACATACACCAGCTTCACTTAAATATTTGTTCAGCCGGACCGGTCCTTTATTTTCCGTGTCCAGAAACTGCTTTTCTATTTTATTTGCCATGTTTTTCTCCTGTTAATTCTCATCCAGTACCCCCGCCAGCATCCGATCTTCAAAGAATGTATTGGCATTATACAGGAACAGCACATCATCAAACTGTTTATCTGACATCACAGAACTTAATTTACCGGTATAATAACGAGGGTCGATCACAACGATTTCCCGGTAATACGGAGCCAGAAGCGGAAGAAAACAGTTTGCATATGAATCTTTGAACACCAGAAGTCTGCGTTTTTCTGTCTGTGTTGACTGGATATCGATCATTGCATGATTTCCACCGAAGAATACGGAATATTGATCTCTCTCATCCAGTTTGGATGAATCATACATAGAAGCACTCTTTTTCTGTTCTTCCACATAATTGACTGCAACCTGTGGTGCATCCGCACTCTTTGGCAGATAAATATAGATTGGTTCCTTATAATCTGTCTCATATCCACTCTTTGCGGATAACGTTCCGTTAAAAGAATCCGATACCGCATAGGCTTTCATCTTAATTTCTTCACTCTTATCCAGTCCAAGCTGTGTCTTTGCTCCCTGGAATGCATACCATGCACCAAGAGAAGTCCAGTGATGATCCGTGTGATAATAAATTGCTTCATCCTTGTGAGCATCCAGTACTTTTTCTGCATCGATCCAGTCATAAGAATCTCCAAGTTCTGCCTTTACACGGCTGATCTGTCTGCTCTGACTGGCAGTCACCGCAAATGCCGGAAGCTTGTCCTCCATAACATTTGCCGCATTCGGAACCAGCATCATATGCATCTGGATATCCGGATAACGCTCTTTAAAATTCTTCATTGCATCCAGATTCTCTTTCAGATCACTTTCATCTGCCACAGCAACATCTTCCATCAGATAATGATCCTTTCCTTTGAAAACACCACCTTCTTCTGTCCTCCCCGCCACACTGTCCGCAAATGTCTTGATTCTTACCCAGGTATCTCTTCCTGCAAACTGATCCGATACATACTCCTCGTACTGCTCCATAAACCTTCCGGAAGCAATTCCGGAAAGAGAAATTTCCGGTTTCTGCGCCAGCATACGCATTTCTTTTTCTGACATCTGCCTGTCTTTATGCATAAGGTTTACTCCGCAGCTGAGAATAAGGACTCCCAGAAATAAAAACGCACATACTGCCTGGATCTGTTTTTTCCCTCCTGGCAGAAAATACTTTGTTCTGTTTTTTTGTTTATTATTCTTTCCTTCTACCATTGTCTTTCCTTAAAATCTAAAATATAAAAATGGATTGTAACTTTCTGTCACCAGATATGCCACACACAGCACAAACAGTCCTGTCATCAGGCAGCCTGCCAGAACCGTATGCGGTCTTTCCTCATTAAATACCAGCCGCTTTCCGAGCAGATGCATAAACGGTGTACTTCCTATGATCCCTGCCACCCAGAAGAGCCAGTTTCGCATGATCAGGTACAATGCCTGGCTGTCCATAAATCCGGTTGCACCCTGCCCGAACATATTGCCGATCCAGGTAAGTGCGCTTCCGAGTGTCGGGCTGAAGAACAGTACCCAGCCGAGCATGACCAGAATCATTGTGTAAAGTGTCTGGACTGCCTCCGGCAGCTTTGCAAGTATTTTTCCTGTAAAATATTTTTCAGTAATGAGGATCACTCCGTAGAAGAGCCCCCATACTACAAAGTTCCAGCTTGCCCCATGCCAGAGACCGGTCAGGAACCATACGATCAGAAGATTCAGTAAATGCCGCGGAACCGTTACCCTGTTTCCTCCAAGCGGAATATACACATACTCGCGGAACCATGATCCCAGCGAAATATGCCATCTTCTCCAGAACTCGGTAACACTTTTGGAAATATACGGATAATTGAAGTTCTGCATAAACTCAAATCCGAACATCTTTCCAAGTCCGACTGCCATGTCCGAATAACCGCTGAAATCGAAATAAATCTGGAAAGTGTAGGCAAGACATCCAAGCCATGCAGTCACTACTGACATTCCATCCATCGCCGCGATATTTTCATAAATCGAACCAATCGTATTCGCCAGAAGCACCTTCTTTGCCAGTCCTATCACAAAGAACCAGGCACCGTATCCAAACTTCGTCAGTGATTCCTTTCTTTCACGCAGTTGTCTCTCCACATCTGCATACTGTACGATCGGACCTGCGATCAGCTGTGGGAACATTGTAACATAGGTTCCGAAATCAATCAGATTTACCTGTACGTCTACATTTCCCCTATATACATCAATGATGTAAGACAATGTCTGGAAAGTATAGAAAGAAATTCCGATTGGGAGCTCCAGTTTTCTATATGGAATATAGAACGGAAGGATCGCATTTAAATTTGTCACGATAAATCCGTAATATTTGAAAAATCCAAGAATAAACAGGTTTACAACGATCGTAAAGATCAGACTGCGCACCTGCGATTTTCTTCCTGCTTTTAATGCAATGTCCATTCCGCAAAAATAATTGAACAGAATGGAAATCAGCATCAGGAAGATATAGACCGGCTCTCCCCACGCATAAAATATGAGGGAAGCGATCAAAAGTACCACATTTTTTACCTTACGCGGCACCAAATAATATACCAACAGTGTAATTGGCAAAAATGTAAACAAAAATACCAGACTACTAAATAACATAACTTTTTCGTTTCCTTTTATCTACTTCAGGCTCTTTGTAAACGCCTTTTCTACAGTTTCAGCTTTTGGTGAAATAACAAAAAGCACGTATGTACCTTTCGTCTTAATGATCGAAGCATCCAGAAGCTTTACCTGCTCGGCCCCATATCCTTCAAAATTATCGAGCTGTGTCTTTTTTCGCTGTTCTGCGGCTTTCTCAACTGCCTCTGCCTCATTCTCGTCCTTTGTTTTCACCAGAAGGAGCTCGTTGACTCCCATTGTTTCATTCGTATAATACAGTGTTATATCTTCATAATCCTTTGGATTGATCCCATAGAATCTCTTGATCTCCTGGGTTCCGGCAAGTGTCATGTTCTTGTCATCTGCCGCATCCACAACCGCTTTCTGTACATCTGCAAACGGTGTATCGCTGTCTCCCTTAGACTGAAAGATCAGACCGATATAGATAAGCAAAATAATTACCATCCCAGCTCTGATATTACGCAGAACTGTAAATTCCCCTTTTTTCTTTGTCATATTCCGGCCACCTCCGCCATATGTTCTGCCCAGATTGGATAATACTCCGCCTTCATATGCTCGCCATCCTGCTCATAATACTCATCTTTTACGATCTCTGTATTATCGATAAATGTAATTCCTTCTTCATCACACATTGCTTTAAGTGCGGTATTATAATCCGGAATCTTGGCATAAACCGGCTCTTCTTCTTCTTTTTGAGCGGAAACAGGAAGAACACAGTTGATATAGAGCACTGCATCGGGCATCTGCTCACGCACATTTGCAAGTACCGCTTTGTATTTTTCAATAAATGCATCTGTATCTCCATCTGTTCCGGAAATGTCATTCAGTCCAAGTGCCAGAAAGAGGACTTCCGGCTTTAACTCTGCTGCTGTCCTGATCAGATCACCGGTCTGATCAAGGTGCATTCCTTTTTCCGCTACAACCTTAGAAGTATCAAGCACATCATATACGGTAAAACCGGTTGTGATCGAATCTCCGAGAATCACCGCATGCGCAAATTTTTCGGACAACGGACGGTTCTGCCAGTCCTCTGTCGCCTGTTTTTCTTCTTTCTCAATATTTGAAATTTTGGTCTCCACCTCAGATACATCTGCTTTTTCCAGCTTCTTGATTGCTTTTACTCCTGCTGATGTATTCACCTTATCTGTTCCAAGATGCGAAAGACCAATACTTACGATTACAGTCAGTACAACAACCGTTCCTGCAATTTCCATCAGAATTTTTTTTCTTCTTTCTTCTGCCTGATTTTCTTTCTCCATCGTTCTTTTCTTCATGCTATGCATCCTATCTTTTATTAAAATATGAGTTTCATTTTCATTGAATCATGTGATAAATACTCTAACCTATTCATTTTACTTTCTTCTATTATAAAAGTCAAATCTTTAATAATGCCAAAATCACCAAATGTGCAGGGTAAAACACGTAAAAAAAATACTTTTTCACAAGAAAATGTTTCTGTGATTTTTTTCCGTTATAAAATACCAAAACACAGCCTCCCGCTGCCAGTACTGCAATCATTGCCCCTGCTCCAGCTGCGATTCCTGCAACTCCCGGAAGTTCTGCTGTCACCGTAATCCCCAGAACAAGTGCTGCAATAAAAAAAGCCTTTTTCCGGCGCTTTGGATCCTCTCCTGCCCGGTAAAACCAAAGCGTATACAATGGAGCCAGAATTGCCCAGTCACAGATACTGCTTACTGCTATAATTCCCAATACAACCAGACTTTTCTTTCCCGGATCTGATATTTTTTCCTCTGCGATCATCAGACACAGGCACAGAAAAAGTGTAAATATCATATTTAAAGTATACCACGGTGCCAGATGATTCCGCGCAAATGCCAGATAATACGGAAGCTGTGAAATGACAGCAAAGATCAGCAGTCTTCCGGCATATTTTTTTACTGACCTTGTATAACGGTATCCTTCAACCAGAAACCAGCACATGACCGGTGCTGTAAAATAACCGATATCCTTTAGTGCTTCGCAGGCAAAGGTTCCTGGTTGCAGAAATATATTTGCAACGTGATTGAGCAGCATAGTAAACACTGCAATGTATTTGATCTGATCCCGGTTTAATTCTATTTTCATCTTGTTATCCATCCTTTTTCTTTTCCGTATTGTATCAAATTCTTATGCATATCTCAAGATTTATGCTATACTGATACTATTACACTGATGACGGGAGGAAGTCTATGCTTATTTTTTCTCTGGATACAAAAAAATGCATGAACGCACTTTTACTGCATCCTGCATTTGATTCCTTTTTATTTATTGAAGGAGATATCACAACTTTTAATACCTTTCAATTTAACGGACGACTGAAAAAAGATTTCTTCAGTGCTGAAGAAAAAGAAGCTCTAGATGACCGGGAATATGCTCTCTGGAAGGAACTTCGCGAGTTTTGCCTTTCTCTGATCAAAGGAAAGCGTACTCCGCTGGGATTTCATTTTGTTCTTTCTATGTCAGCACCAAATATTGCACGGCTTCTCGAACAGGAACATCTTTCATTTGCTCCGGCAGATGTGCAGGGACTGTACCTGAATTTTAAATATGACGGGACAAAACTTAGCTGTACGACAGGAACATCTATGAACCTGTTCACGCTGGACAAATCACTGGAGCAGGCATGGGACAAGATGGCGCAGCGGATTTTTGCAAAGTACGAGATTCCGTTTGAAGTTGAGTAAAATTTTGAAAAGAGTGATGAGATAAAGAGCATAAAATACTGTATGCAGTATTTTATGCTCTTTGTCTTTCTACTGTTAATGACCTCGTTGGCAAAATTCTTACACAATGCCTCAACTCGGAATTGCAAGAAGACGGTCGGCGGGTTCCGGAAAATCCGGAACCTTGGACCTGGTTCTGGGTAAATTCAAATATATGTTCCGTTTCTTATATGTGGGTAATGATTGCTGTCAGTAATTCCTGGAATTGCTCAGCCACCCGGTCGGCGGTTTGTTGGACTTCCTGGTGGTTCAGATGTTGTGATGTCATGCCGGCGGCGAGGTTGGTGATACAGGAGATGCCACAGACTTCGATTCCCATGTGGCGGGCAGCGATCGTCTCGCAGGCGGTGCTCATGCCTACGGCATCAGCCCCACAGGTGCGGTACATACGGATTTCTGCCGGAGTTTCATAAGATGGACCGGTAAGCTGAAGGTATACACCTTCTTTCAGAGGAATGCCGAGTTTTTGGGCTTCTTTCTTTATGATCTGCTGCATCCGTTCACTATAGGCTTCACTCATATCCGGAAAACGGGTTCCAAGTTCTTCGACATTGGCACCGATCAGTGGATTAGGGATTCCACTCATAATCTGGTCTGTGATGAGCATGAGATCGCCCGGATGGAATCCGGTATTGATTCCGCCTGATGCATTGGTAAGAATCAGCTTCTTTGCGCCTAACATTCCCATCAGCCGCACCGGAAGCACCACATCTGTTACCGGATACCCTTCATAATAATGCACACGTCCCTGCATGATCACAACCGGAACTTCTTTTACATAACCAAATACAAATTGTCCTTTATGTCCCACAACTGTCGACACCGGAAAACCTTCAATTTCTGTATATGGAATGATCTGTTCTATCTTGATTTTTGATGCGTATTCGCCAAGACCGGAGCCCAGAATCACTGCCACTTCCGGTTTAAAATTCGTTTTTTGGAGAATGCTTTTCCGGCATATTTCCAGCTTTTCATAAATTTCATTGCTCATACAGAATTCCTCTTTTCTATTATTCTTCAGAGTCAATCCTCTCTGTTTGTAGTTTCTTTATTTCAGCATTTTGCAAATTTTATCTTTTATAGAATCATCGGCAAATGCAGTATCAATTGCATTTTTCATCATCTGAAGGATTTCTTCGTCCCGGATTCCATAATTTTTCTGAATAAATTCCAGTTCTTTCGTAAGGCTGGTGTTACTTACCGTTCGGTTATCTGTGTTGACCGATACTTTTAACCCTGCATCCAGAAATTCCCGCATCGGATATTCCGCCATGCTGTTTACAGATTTGGTCTGTAAATTGCTGATCGGACACATCTCGATACCAATACCTGCTTTTTTGACCATTTTCCGGATCTCCTGGTTGCCACGCATCGCGATCCCATGCCCGATCCTTCCAGCTCCCACGTTTATCGAATCTATGACATTCTGTGGATTTCCACATTCTCCGGCATGGAGTGTAAATGGCATTCCCATCTTCTTTGTCTCTGTAAAAATATCCATAAATTCAGACATCGGATACAATGCTTCTGCTCCTGCAAGATCTGCTGCACAAACTCCGGATCCCAGATATTCTCTTGCCGTCTTGATCATCCGCATATTATCCTCAGTGCTGTGATGCCGCATTGCACAGACGATCACACCATACTCGATTCCGAAATCTTTTTTCCCCTGCTCCATTCCGCTGATTACTGCTTCGATCACCTTCCGGCTGTCCATCTTTTTTGTCTCTGACAGAAGTGGAGCAAAACGGATCTCCGCATAACAGACATTTTCTTCGTTCATCTGGGAGAGCAGATCATACGCAGCTCCGGAAAGTCCCTCTTCATCCATAATACATCTGCCGGGAAGGTCAAATTTTTCCAGATATTCATTCAGACTTGTACAGTTTTCTGAAACACTGAGTTCTTCAGGTCTTACAGTTCTTCCAAGCCTTTTTTCAATAAATGGTCTGCTAAGAGAACCGTCCAGATGACAGTGAAGCTCAATCTTTGGTAATTCTTTCAAGGTTTCCTGTGTCATTTTTCATTCCTTCTCTTTTTCCTTTTCTTCAGAAATCTTCTTTTGGAGTCTAAGTCCTTTTTCATTCTGTAAGATTGGATGGTCCGAAACCTTTTGGCAACATTTCTTTCAAGGTATAGATATCATATTGCTTTGCATCTATTGCAAGAATGATCTGAAATGTCTCCGGATCGCAGAATTCCATCATGACCTGCCTGCATACTCCGCACGGCGGTGCATACTCTGTCACAACACCGCCCTTTCCCCCTACAATACAGATTGCATCAAATTCTTTTACTCCTTCGCTGACTGCCTTGAAAAATGCGGTACGCTCCGCACAGTTTGTCGGTGTATAAGCCGCATTTTCAATATTGCATCCCGTATATATCCGTCCATTCTTTCCAAGCAGCGCAGCTCCCACTTTAAAGTCAGAATAAGGGGTATAAGAATATGCAAGCTGAGAAAGCGCGATTTCTATCATTTTTTTAATTTGTTCTTTTTTCATTCTCTTTTTTCCTGCTTTTTCTTGCTAAATAAGTTCATTCAGAATCGAATGCCCGATCGTTCCTTCCGGCATTTTTACACCAAAATTATCTGTGACCGTTGCCCCGATCACTGCAAAGGTATTTTTCTCCATAATCACGCCACCCTCATCCATCTTTTTGGAATACGCCAAAAACGGTACATATTCCCGTGTATGATCGGTTCCTGTGTAGGTCGGATCGTTTCCATGATCGGCGGTAATAATAAGAAGATCATCCTCCCGCAGATCATCCAGCAAAATTCCAAGATTTTTATCAAATCTCTCAATCTCATGTCCGTAGCCAACCGGATCGCGCCGGTGTCCCCACTGTGCATCAAAATCAACCAGATTTACAAAGCACAGTCCGTCAAAATCTTTTTTGCAAATCTCAATGGTCTGCTCCATTCCATGCACGGAGCTGTTGGAATGATACGATTCTGTGATTCCTTCCCCGCAAAAGATATCATGGATCTTTCCGACTGCGATCACATCCTTTCCCGCATCTTTCAGTGCGTCAAGTGCAGTCTTTCCGGTCGGCTCAAGTGCATAATCCCTGCGGTTGCTGGTTCTTTTAAATTCACCTTTTTTCTTTCCTACATACGGTCTTGCAATGACTCGTCCCACGCGCCATTCATCCTTCATCGTGATCTCTCTTGCGATCTCACAACACCGGTACAGATTTGCCAGATCAAATGTCTCTTCATTTCCACAAATCTGCAATACAGAATCCGCAGAGGTATAGACAATCATTGCTCCTGTTTCAATTTCTTCTTCCCCAAGTTCTTCAATGATCTTTGTTCCGCTCTCACTACGGTTTCCAATCACTTTTTTCCCGCAACGTTTTTCCAGTTCTGCGATCAGTTCCGGTGGAAATCCATGTTCGGTAAAGGTTTTAAATGGTTTTTCTGTATAAATTCCCATCATTTCCCAGTGTCCGGTCATCGTATCTTTTCCGTTACTCGCCTCTTTCAGTCTGGTAATTTTTCCAATCGGACTCTCGATTCCATACATCTTTCCCCCGGTATGCAGATTCAGCATACCAAGCTTCTGAAGATTTGGAATCTCCAGTGTTCCCATTCTGTCTAAAATATGACCAAATGTATCTACATCCCTGTCACCGAATTTCTCAGAATCAGGCATTGCACCAATTCCGAGCGAATCCAGAACGATCACAAAGATTCGTTTATATATTGTTTCTTTCATTTACCGATCCTCTTTGATTAACTTTCTGATGGCTTCCACTGCCACCTGTACTGCCATATCTGTATCATGTACTACCGGATTTTCAAGTCCCAGTTTTTCTCTTTCCTGATTTGCCATTACAAGGAAACACGCACCCACGCGTACATGAAGCTTTGCTGCCACAATGTAAAGTGCTGCCGTCTCCATCTCTGATGCCAGACATCCCAGTTTCTTCCAGGCTTCCCATTTATTGATCAGTTCATAACCTGCCGGCATCATCTCCGGCTCATGCTGTCCGTAAAATGCATCTTTTGACTGTACCACTCCGGTATAAAATTCACAGTCCTTTTCCTTCGCAGCACTGACCAGTGCGTTCACCACCATAAGGTCTGCCACTGCTGGATATTCGATCGGCGCATATTCTTTGCTAGTCCCTTCCATTCTGACGGCACCCGTAGCAACTACAATATCCCCACTTTTTACTTCCGGCTGTATCCCACCGCAGGTTCCAATCCGTACAAACGTATCAGCTCCACATCTGGCTAATTCTTCCATCGCAATTGCTGCTGATGGTCCCCCAATTCCGGTAGATGTGACACTTACCTTTACGCCATCTAAAGTTCCTGTATAAGTGATAAATTCCCGGTTATCCGCAATCATCACCGGATCTTCAAAATACTGTGCTATTTTTTTGCAGCGCTTTGGATCTCCCGGGAGAATGACATAACGGCCGACTTCCCCGTTGGCCACCTGAATATGATATTGTCTGCTTATATCCTTTGAATAATTCTTCATCGTATCCACCGCCTCTCTTTTGTTATATTATACTATAAAAGACCAGGAAGTTCACCAACACTTTGTGAAAAGTATTTCCAAATACAGCAAAAAAGCCTGACCATTCAGACCTTTTCGCATAAGCGAAAATGGGAATCTGAATGGTTCAGGCTTTTCCGGGTATCTACAGCAAGATTATTTTGCCAGTTTCATCATAATTTCATTACTGCGTTTCACAAATTCTGTCATCTCTTCCGGGCTGAGTGGCTTGTGTGCCAGCATTGCCAGGTCATATAACTGATGGCAGAACATTTCTGTATTTTCGCCATCTTTATGTGCTACAACATATTCTACCAGCGGATGATTTGCATTCAGGATCAGGGTTGCATTGGTTCCGAACATAGACGGATCCATGCCTGACATTCCATACATCTTCATCATTTCCTGCATACGGCGTGATTCTTCGGAAAGTGTAATCATAGATGCCACATTTTCATCTTTCATCTTTTCCACTTTTACTTCCAGTTTGTCATTGCCAAGTGCTTTGCGGAAGATTTCGACCAGACTGTCAGTTTTTTCTTTGAATGCTTCTTTTTCTTCTTCAGATACATCTTCTTTGAAGTGATCAGTCAGATCTGCATCGATTCTCTGGAACTTGATATGTTCGTTCTTCTGCTCCATCTGTGTAATAAATGGAGAATCAATATTATGTGACAAGATCACTGCGTCCAGTCCCTCTTTTTTGAACATATTGATATACTGGCTCTGCTGCTGTTCATCTGTTACATAGTAGATTGTTGTCTTCTCTGTTTCTTTCTTTTCTGCTGACTGCTCTGCATTTTCACCCTCAGTCTTTTCCTCCGGTTCTGCTTTTCCGCCATTTTTTTCGATGCATTCTTTGAGTGTCATATACTTGTGATCCAGGTTCTTGAACAGAACATAATCGCTCATCTTCTCGCAGAATTTTTCATCTTTCAGGCAGCCGAATTTGATAAATGGGCTGATGTCATCCCAGTATTTCTCATAGTTTTCTTTATCTGTCTTGCACATTCCTGAAAGCTTGTCAGCAACTTTCTTGGAAATGTATTCGGAGATCTTCTGTACGAATCCATCATTCTGCAGTGCGCTTCGTGATACGTTAAGCGGCAGATCCGGACAATCAATGACTCCTTTTAATACCATCAGGAATTCTGGAATAACTTCTTTGATATTGTCTGCGATAAATACCTGATTGTTGTACAATTTGATGGTTCCTTCAATGGAATCGTATTCGGTATTGATCTTAGGGAAGTACAGGATACCCTTTAAGTTGAATGGATAATCCATGTTCAGATGAATCCAGAACAGAGGTTCTTTGTAATCCATAAATACTTTCCGGTAGAAATCAATATAATCTTCTTTGCTGCATTCGTTTGGATGCTTTGTCCACAGCGGCGCCGGATCACTGATCGATACCGGGCGTTTCACGATCTTTGCTTTGTCGGATGCCGGTGAAACTTCAACCATTTCTTTTTCACCGTTCTCATTTTCTTTTTCTTCCATCTTGGCGTCTTCATGGATATGTTCAACAACCGTATCGGTATCCAGGACTTCATCCTCCGGGATCGTCTCATATTCCGGTTCTGCATTTGCTTTGGATACAAAAATCTCTACCGGCATGAATGAACAGTATTTCTCAAGGACTTCGCGGATTCTGTATTCATTTGAAAATTCTACACAATCTTCGTTCAGGAATAAGGTGATTTCAGAACCAACTTCCTCTTTATCCCCTTCTTCCATCTCATACTCTGTACCGCCTTCACTTACCCAGTGTACCGGTTTTGCACCTTCTTTATAAGAAAGGGTATCAATATGAACTTCATCAGCTACCATGAAGGCAGAGTAGAATCCAAGACCAAAGTGTCCGATCATATCGTCCTCTGTTGTCTTATCTTTGTATTTGTTCAGGAATTCGGTTGCTCCTGAAAATGCGATCTGTGTGATATATTCTTCTACTTCATCAGCAGTCATACCAAGACCATTATCGATGAATTTCAAAGTCTTCTCTTCCGGGTTTACAATAACCTGGATCTTTCCTTTATAATCATCCGGAAGTGTATATTCTCCCATCATGTCCAACTTCTTTAATTTTGTGATCGCGTCGCATCCATTGGATACAAGCTCTCTTGCAAAAATATCATGATCGGAATATACCCATTTCTTAATAATCGGGAAAATATTTTCGCTGCTGATTGAAAGACTACCTTTTTTTGCTGCCATTTTTATCACTCCTAAATTTCATATTCTATCTTTTTACGGTTTCAAATACCGTATTTTTCTGTCTATGAAATATCTTAATACCCTGATTTCTAAATGTCAATAGAAAATTAGCACTCTTTTGGCAAGAGTGCTAATAATTCTGTGAAGAATATAAACTTTCTATGAAATATATTTTCCGATTCTTTGTATACCGTCTATAAGAAATCTTTGACATACACTTGCAAAAGCTTTTACTCCACGCTCTTCAAAGATTCCACCATATCGATCTTCTTCAGCTTGTAGAACATTACCCAGTTTACAAATAAAGAAAATGCTACAGTAAACAAGAAACTGTACAGATAACTCTGCCAGTGTATCTGACGTCCGAACATCGCCTCTTCCACCTCAACCGTCAGGATGATATACCGGTGAAGCAGATTACCAAGCACCATACCCACAACCGATCCAATGATCGTCAGCAGGATATTCTCTCTGTATACATAAGAGGCAACCTCTCCGTCGTAGAATCCCAGAACCTTCAAGGTTGCAAGCTCTCTCTGACGCTCGGTGATGTTGATATTGTTCAGATTGTACAGTACCACAAATGCCAGCATTCCGGCAGATACGATCAGTACCACGATGACCAGATTCAGGCTTCGCAGCATGTCATCCAGCCTTCCTTCAATACTGCTGGTATAACTTACATTCAGTACTCCATCCATCGACAGAAGCTTTGTTCCGATCTTCTCGATCTGATCATCCTTTCCGTCCTTTACACTGTAGATGATCGTGTTATATCCTGCCGGTACACCATATAATTCCTCGTATTTTTCCGGTGACAGATACAGGTAATGGCCCATATAGTTCTCGCAGATGGCGCCAACCGTCACCGTCTGGTCTCCCCTGTCCTCGTCCTCGATTGTAAGCTCATCTCCCACCTTTACATTCAGAAGGGATGCCATTTTCTCAGTCAGAATCACTTCGTCTTTTTTCAGTGAATAAACCTCGTCCTTATTGGTCCTGCTGTGGAAGCTTAAAAAGTCCTCAATCTTTTCATTATCCGATGGCACCATCAGATAAAGTGTCTTTTTACCGGATGCAGATTTTACATCGGTCTTCTGCATCCGCGCTTCGATCGTCTCTTTTATATCTGCATTCTGATCCAGATAATCATGGAGCTGTTGTCTGTTCTCTTCGGATATGTCGTCACTCATGTAGGTTGCCGCATCATAGAACTGCACCTTCTCATACTGCAGGCTGACGATCTCATAGATACAGTCCTTCAGTCCGAATCCGACTACCATCAGTGCCATACAGCCTCCGATTCCGAAAATGGTCATAAAGAATCGCTTCTTATACCGGATCAGATTCCGCACGGTCGATTTCCATGTAAAATTCAGATGCTTCCAGATAATTCCGATCCGCTCCAGAAGAATCCGCTTCCCCTGCTTCGGTGCTGCCGGACGCATCAGCTCTGCCGGTTCTGCTGCCAGCTCTTTGTAGCAGGATGCGATCGTAGCGATCAGTGTGCAGGCAACTGCGATTCCCGAAGCCTGGAGTGCATAGCTCATATGGTACGGTACCAGGATCGCCGGCAGATGCTTATACAGGATCATATAAGCATAAATAATGATAAACGGCAGGATCTTTTCCCCGGCCAGTACTCCGAAAATACTTCCGCCAAGCGTTGCAATCAGAGCATAACCAATGTATTTCCCTGCAATTGCAGCTTTTCCGTAACCGAGTGCCTTCATCGTTCCGATCTGGACTCTCTGCTCCTCTACCATTCGTGTCATCGTTGTCAGACTGATCAATGCTGCCACCAGGAAAAAGAGTACCGGGAACACTTTTCCAATAGAACGCATGCGGTCTGCATTATCTCCGTATCCTTGATATTCCGTCAGTGCATCCTCTCTCGTCTGCACATACCACTTCGGATTTTCGATTTTTTTGATCTCAGCCTTTGCGTCTGCGATCTGCTGCTTTGCATCCGCAAGCTGCTTTTCTCCGTCTGTGATCTTCACCTGTCCGTCCGTGATCTGTTCTTCCGCTTCTTTTGCTGCCTGCTCATATTCACTCCGGCCATCCGCAAGCTCCTGTTCACCGGATGCAAGTTGTGCTTTACTTGCATTTAAAGTGCCCTCTTTTTCATTCAGAAGTGCCCATGCAGACAGGATCTGTGCTTTTCCGTCCGTGATCTGTGATTTTGTACTGTCAAGCTGGGATCTGGCTGCTGCAATCTGACTCTTGCCGTCTGTAATCTGTCTGCCTGCACTTAACAGCTCTTCTTCCTGTGCGGCAAGTGCCTGCTCCTGCTGAAGAAGTGCTTTCTCTTTTGCATCCAGATCTGCTTTTTGCTTAGTCAGGCTGGTAATCTGTGCCTCCAGGTCTGCTTCTGTGGCAAAACCTGCCTGGTTCATCTGCACTAGCAAGCCCTTCTTTTTACCTTCAAGTGGTGCTTTCTGTTTCTTTATATCATCAAGCTGTTTATTTAAATTCTCCCATTTTTCTACATAAGCTTGTTCTTCTTCATTTCTATTCTCTTTAGGAATATTTACATATTTCTGATATACCTCGCTGTCCATTCCGTCCAGCTGCGTATTCAATCCTGCAATTTTTGAATCACACTGGCTGATTTCATCTTCAATCCCAGCCAGTTCGTCTTTCAGCCGATTAAGCGGTGCAAGTTCCTCGTCCAACCGTTTCTTCCCATCAGCGATCTGTGACTTTCCTGCTGGAATCTGTTCCTTCCCCGCCGTAATGATCGGCATATATTTCGAGTAATTGCTCAGATAAGCCTGTTCCGCATCTGCAAGCTCCTGTTCTTTCTGATCCAGCTGTGCTTTCCCGGACTCATACTCTGCCTCTGCTGAACTTAGCTGTGCCTGCTTCTCATTCAGCTGCGCTTTTGCATCTGCAAGCTGTGTCTCGCCGTCTGCGATCTGCTGCTTTGCATCCGCAAGCTCTGCTTCTCCATCCGTAAGCTGCTGCTTTGCTTTTTCCAGTTCTTCGGCTGCCTTGCTTTTCCCACTCTCCAGCTCTTTTTTCGCATTCTCCAGTTCCTGCGATTTTTCATTCACTGTCTTCTCCGAATCAGCAAGCTTTTCATTTGCCTCATCTACGATCTCCTGTTTGCGGGCTGCACAGCGTTCCTCTTCGATTGCACTCACGGCTTCCTTTGCTGCATCCGACAGATTATTGTATTCATCCGTAAATGCAGTTTTCTCTTCTGCACCGCTCACCTTCACATAAGCTTCCGTATAAACATCCATGTCAAAAGAAGCTTTATCCACTACAACAAATCCACTGATCTCTCCGGTTCCGATCGTACTGCTTCCTCTTCCAAATGAAATATACAGCGGACTGTTCCCGATCCCGACAATCTTGTATGTATCTGTAACCAGCGAATCCGTCAATGCCTCTCCATCTCCAGAATGGAAAGTTACCGTGTCGCCAACCTTCAGGTCTGTATAGCTCAGAAAATCTTCATCCACCAGACATTCTCCGGCTTTTTCCGGCAACCTGCCTTTCACAACCGAAACCTGATTAAAATTCTTCTGCATGCTCAGCATATGGACAACCTTTTCATTGTCTCCAACCGGGCAAAGCACGTCTTTGCTGTATCCGCCTTCTACAGCTTCAATTCCCGATACCTTTCCAATCGCTTTGATATCCGCTTTGGTAAGTCCCATGGTTCCCATTACCTTCAGATCCATCAGCTCCGAATCATCAAAATACTGATCTGCAGTGATCCGCATACTTGGCTCTGATGCACGGATTCCCGAATAAAATGCGACACCCAATGCCACGATAAAAAAGATTGATACAAACCGTCCCATCGTCTTTTTTATTTCTATTATAAAGTCTTTGCGTAAAATATTTTTCTTCATCGGTCTTTACGTCCACCTACCATTCAATCGTCTCTACCGGAACCGGTCTTTCATTCAGCTTCATGCTTCCGACTTTTCCATTCTTCATCTTAATTACACGATCTGCCATCGGCGTGATCGCTGAGTTGTGTGTGATCAGGATCACTGTCATCCCTCGTTCACGGCACATATCCTGTAAAAGCTTCAATATTGCCTTACCGGTATTGTAATCCAGCGCCCCTGTCGGCTCATCACACAAAAGAAGCTTCGGGTTCTTTGCCAGTGCACGCGCAATCGATACCCTCTGCTGCTCCCCACCGGAAAGCTGTGCCGGGAAATTCTTCATACGGTCTGCCAGTCCCACTTCCCTAAGAACCATCTCCGCATCCAGCGGATCCTTACAGATCTGCAGTGCCAGCTCTACATTTTCAAGCGCCGTCAGGTTCGGAATCAGGTTGTAAAACTGGAATACAAATCCAATATCATCCCTTCTATAGGAAGTAAGCTGCCTCGGCGAATACTTTACAATATTCTTTCCATCGATCCAGACCTCTCCACTTGTTGCCGTATCCATTCCCCCCAGAATGTTAAGCACTGTCGTTTTTCCCGCACCACTTGGGCCTACCACAACTGCAAATTCACCTTTTTTTATCTGAAAATCAATTCCATCTGCTGCGGCAATCTCAACTTCACCCATACGGTAAATCTTACGGACATCCCGCATTTCAACAAATTCTTTCATCATCTTTCCCCTTATCTGTAAAAATTTTCTGCTTTTTTTAATTTTAACATATTGGAAAAGCAAATCAAATATGAAGTCGTAAGATTATAAAACTTTCACATTTTCCATTTTTCGCACCATTTTGGCTATATTGCACAATTTTACAGTATCATTTTTGTAACATTTGTCTTTTCTGCGAATTTACAGAAGATCATACACATGGTATTATAATATCAAGTTAAGGATAGCACTTAACGAAACTAAATAAGACGTTTTCAGTATTTTGATACTTTTTATTTTCATTTCTCCTTTAATGAAATTACAGAAAAAGAGCTTACGACATTTCCCCCGATCATATGTCGCAAGCTCTTTTTCCATTATCTGAATCTTTCCGGCATTCACAAACAGTATCCTCCTCTGTTTTTCCACCCTGCTTCCGGAATATACTTTCAAAAATTACAGTTTTCCATGTAACTTTCTGTAACTTCTTGTTAATTATTAGACATTATATATTTTTACCGTTAAAATTTCCTTTTTTTACATTCTTTTGTCAATCTTGTTTTGCACTTCGTTATTTTGCACAATTTTATTTTAACTTTGCAGTTCTTTTAGTTTTTTTTGCGAATATACAAAACTCCCTGCAAATGCTATGATAAAAACAAGTTAAGGATAACACTTAACCGAACAAAATAAGACGTTTTCAGTATTTTGATACTTTTTATTTTCATTTCTCCTTTAATGAAATTATTGGAAAAAGAGTTTACGACATTTCCCCCGATCATATGTCGTAAGCTCTTTTTCTATTTCAGGATTTTCATATTGGTCTCCTCATGTTCAAAAATTTTTTTATATTGACATTTACAATAAGCATTCATAATTCCTTCTCGAAAATACATTTGTTCTTATACAAAAATCATTTGCACTCATTTTTTTGCATTTATGCAAGTTTTATTATCAATTTCCAAATTCCAAATAACCTTTTGTATAAATTGATTTTGCCCCTGTTATTTTGCACAATTTTATTTTTCAAAGCTTTTTTCTTTTGTTTTTTTTGCGAATATACAAATTCCAAGCCTCTTGGTATTATAATATCAGCTTGAAGATAACAACTAGATAAGAATTCCTCGGTGGGGCGGCATCTTAGTCAGTCACAATTGCCCCACTTGATTAGGAATCAAAACCAAATAAGACGTTTTCAGTATTTTGATACTTTTTATTTTCATTTCTCCTTTAATGAAATTACAGAAAAAAGAGTTTACGACATTTCCCCCGATCATATGTCGTAAGCTCTTTTTTCATTCTACCCAACTCTTTTTCCATATATATTTTGCAGGATAAAAATCCCACTTTATTCCATCCGCTAACTAAATTATCCAAAACTTCTTTCTTATAAACTTTTACCACATTTCCAGGCGTCAGCATTCATTTTTCCGCCTCTCTTCTGTAGATCGCTCCATGTTCTGTAAAAGAAAATGGAAATGTCAACACGGCATTTCCATTTTCTTTCAAAGCTATTTTTCTGTCTTTATACATTTTCTTGCAAGAATACAGATCACGATGGTAATGACCATATCCGGGAGTGTATTTCCAAGCGGAATATCCACATTCATCAGAATACGGTAAAGTATAAAACCGATCACCCAGATTACACCATTCATGACATCCAGAGATACTTCCAGGCTGTCCTTTCTCTTCAGAATGAAGAAATCCGCAATCTGGATTGCGATCATCGGCGCGAATACAGAACCGATCAGGTACAGGAAATCGGTAATGTTGTCCATCGGATAAATGATTGCTCCGATCATTCCGATCACAGTTACAACAATTGCTGCATATTTCCCATTGATTTTTGAGAATACTGACTCTGACGAAATTCCTGCTGAGTAAGCATCCAGGAAGGTTGTCGTAACGGTAGAAAATACAATGATCAGAAGTCCTGCTATTCCAAGTCCAGCTTTTACCATGATACTTGCAATATCAGACTCTCCTGTGTAAATTGCAGCGTTCATACCGATCACGTACATCCAACAACTGACAACTCCATAAACAACGGTGCTGACTGCGGTTGCTTTTACCGGTTCTTTTGCTTCTCTTGTATAGTCACTGATCAGTGGCAACCAGGAAAGTGGCATGGCAACAGAAAGCTCTACTGCTGCACCAAACGTCATGGCATCTCCGCCTGCGCCTGCTACCGATCCGTCACCAAAGATCACTCTGCTGAGTACCAGTGTCAGAATAAATAAAGCAGCCATTGCAACCGTATTGATCTTGCCAAGATTTGTGATTCCGATCACAATCCATAAGATGATCAGTACACCGATCACCAGACACCATACCCATCTGCCGGTATGAAGAACACCATTTGCTGCAAGTGCCCCATCATAAATCATAATCGCTGTCCAGCCAACCAGCTGCAGCACATTCAGGAAGGAGAAGAAGATTCCTCCCTTCTCGCCAAAACTCATTTTTACTGTTTCCATTGCACTTCGTCTGGTCTTTCCACCAATTACTCCGGCAAGGAAAAGCATCATGCATCCTATGATATGACCAATAATAATCGCCAGAACTCCTTTTCCGAATCCAAGCGGCGCAAAGTAAGTACCGGTCAGGATCTCTGCAAGGGACACGCCTGCCCCAAACCAGATCAGTCCATTTTCAAAGATAGAGGTTCTCTTTTCATTCATACTTCTATTCCTCCACTTTGCTTTCTGTATATTCATTTTTAATTGCAAATCCGTGATTCATCGGACCACTGCCTTTACCAAGATCCAGCATTGCTGCAAGTGCTCCGGAAATATATTTCTTCGCACGTTCTACTGACTCATCCAAATCATATTCTTTTGCAAGATTTGATGCGATCGCACTGGATAAAGTACATCCTGTTCCGTGCGTGTTCGGATTGTCGATCCGCTCTCCGTAGAACCACTTATATCCACCATCTCTCCACAGCAGATCATTGGCATCGTTCAGTTGATGCCCGCCCTTACAAAGAACTGCACAGTGATATTTGGTGCCGATCTCTTCTGCTGCTCTTATCATATCCGCCTGCGACTGAATTTTCATACCTGCAAGCACTTCTGCTTCCGGGATATTCGGAGTCAGAACGGTTGCCATCGGAAGCAGGCAGCTTTTCAGCGCATCAATCGCTTCCTCGCTGATCAGTCTTGCTCCACTTGTTGCTACCATAACCGGATCAACTACAATATTTTTCGCATCATATTCTTTTAATTTGTCTGCGATCTTTGTGATCAGACCACTTGAAGATACCATTCCAATCTTCACTGCATCTGGGTAAATATCCGTGAAAATATTATCCAGCTGTTCTCCTAGGAATTCCGGCGTTACCTCCATAATTCCGGTAACTCCGGTTGTATTCTGTGCAGTAAGAGCCGTAATTGCGCTCATAGCATAGACTCCGTTACTGATCATTGTTTTGATATCTGCCTGGATACCTGCTCCTCCGCTTGAATCGCTTCCTGCAATTGTAAGTGCTGTTCTCATTTAACTCTCTTCCTCTCTTTTTCCATAATTGTCCTAAATATTTTGTATAAAAAGAATGTGCCTTGGCACATTCTCGCGCCGAGCACGGTCGCTTGCGACATTCTTCATCTTCGTGCGAGTGCGTATCTCCGGCACGCAGTGCCTTTTATTTCATAGGAAGTTCCTTCGGAATTTCCTATGAAATAAAAGAAACACCTGTCATGCACAAGTGTCTCTGAAAAAATCAATATGACTTCCTGCGACGGCATGATCCGTATCAGGTAAAAAGGGGCGATGCTCTTTTGCTTCCTCTCAGTCTGTCTTTCACCGGCTCCCCCCGTCTTTATTATTCTGTCTCTCCAAGTGTTGTCTGCTTTGCAACTCCTGTTAGACTCTCTCTGGTTCTGGATAAGCCTCTCCAAAAGTTTCAACAGTCACTTTTTTCATCTTCTGTTCTTCCAGCGGTCTGTCACTGTAGTCTGTTGCCGTCTCAGCAATTTTATTTACAACATCCATACCTTCTGTAACTTTACCAAAAGCTGCATATGCGCCGTCAAGATGTGGTGAAGTCTTATGCATGATGAAAAACTGTGATCCTGCCGAATCCGGATGCATTGCACGCGCCATAGAAAGAACGCCCGGTTCATGCTTCAGATCATTTGCAAAACCGTTCTGCTTAAATTCTCCTTTGATACTGTATCCAGGGCCACCCATTCCGGTTCCATCCGGGCATCCACCCTGGATCATGAATCCACTGATGACACGGTGGAAGATCAGTCCATCATAAAATCCCTTATTTACAAGAGATACAAAGTTATTTACTGTATTCGGTGCGATTTCCGGATATAATTCCGCTTTGATCACATCGCCATTTGCCATTTCAAATGTTACTACTGGATTTGCCATTTTATACAATCTCCTTTTCATTGATTTCTCTACCTATTGTAACGGAACTTTTCCCGTCCGTAAATAGTTTTTAGAAAGTCTTTATACATTTTCCAGACGATATCCGATCACCAGAAACCAGTGCCAGATAAAATCCTCAAACTTCTCTTTATTCTTATGCCGGAGCATCAGATGCTTTCTCCTCCGGTTTCAGTGTCGATAAAAACACAGCAGCCAGAATGATAACACCACCAAGGCACTCTCTGAAACTTGGAACTTCTTTCAGAAACAGAAATGCGCTTAAAGTCCCATACACCGGTTCCAGTCCGGATAAAATTCCGGCAATCCTTACCTTCACAGTCCGAAGTCCACTGATAAATAAAGAATGTGCAACTGCTGTAAAAATAATTCCAAGCATCATCAATACGCCTGCATCTGCAAGTGTAATCACCGGCTTCAACACAAACATCATCGGGATCAACACGATCGTTGCAGTTCCCTGTTCATAAAGCGACACCAGTGTTGCCGGATATCTGCTGGAAAAACGGCGATTCATCAGTGACAATATTGCATAGGTAAATGCACTCAGAAGTCCCCACAGAACTCCCTGTGTAATCTGATTATCCATCTGAAATGCGGGTACGATAAAGAATACTCCGACCAGCATCATCAGTGTACAAAACACATCCGATTTCTTCAGTTTTTCATGGAACAGGTATGGCTCCAGAAAAATAACAAATACCGGAAAAGTTGATACCGTAAGCGTACCAACTGCAACCGTCGAACTCTGGATCGACTGCATATAACTACTCCAGTGTATTGCTAAAACTGCACCTGCTCCGACCATCCACAAATAATCACTTTTCTCCTCCAGGCGAATTTTCTGCTTTTTTAAACGCAGAAAAATCCAGAGGAAAATAGATGAAAAAAATACCCTTCCAAGCACGATGATCACTGCAGGCAGATCTACCAGCTTGGCAAACAGTCCGACAAAACCAAACAATGCCACAGCAACATGTACTGAAATTAAACCTTTTCTCTGACTCTCTTTCATATAAAAACCTTTCTCTATTCAGGCTGGTCTACCCGGAAATGTTCCATTAAAATCGGCATATATTCCTTACTGTATTCTCCAAGCGAATAATTTCCCCTGTTCAGACACCAGTCTGATACCAGTGCCCGCTCACAGAGTGAATAATACTTGGTAATCTCCTGGATACTCTTCTCTCTGCTGATCTGATTTCGCACATGCCCCTCTTCTATGATCCTGCTGATCAGCTTGTAATAAGTACGGTTCTGATCCAGAAGATTCCTGTCTCCCTTGGCAATCAATTGTGTTGAATATAAGGATGATAACAATGCTACATCAATCTTTTGCTCCATAAATGAATGCGACCGGTAATTGAGATACATCAGTTTATCAAAACTGTTCATTTCCGGATCCAGTTCATCTTCAAGCTTTGCATAATTCTCATCCAGAATAGTTGACAATGTATCAAGCAGAGAATCTTTGCTGCTGAAATAATAATAGAACGATCCTTTTGATGTCTCAGAAAGACGAATGATATCATCTACTGTTGTATCATCATATCCTTTTTCATAGAACAATTCCCATGCGGCATCTACAATCCGCCGCTTTACATTCTGTTTTGCTGCCATCTATCTACCTCCTATGGTATCATGTTCCACGCGGAGCGTTTTTTATTATCAGGAAAGACCTTTCTTAATAGATAAAAAAAGACCGGCTGCGTCATACGCCCCGGTCCTTCTCAGGTTTACGTGGACATGTTTTTCCCCGTAAACAAGTATATCGTATCTACATTCCTTTTGCAACATCAACACATGCCTTCATTGCATCAATGACCGCACTTCTGAATCCGTGTTCTTCCAATACACCTACGGCTTCAATCGTTGTTCCTGCCGGTGAGCATACCATGTCTTTGAGTTCTCCCGGATGCTTTCCTGTTTCAAGAACCATCTTCGCACTTCCAAGAACTGCCTGTGCTGCAAATTTGTATGCCTGTGCTCTCGGCATTCCCTCTGCAACAGCAGCATCTGCCATTGCTTCGATAAACATAAATACATATGCCGGTGAACTTCCGCTTACTGCAACAACTGCATCCATCATATGCTCTGCCACAACTTCTACTTTACCAAATGCAGAAAGAATCTTGCATGCATAATCAAGTTCTTCTTTTGTTACATGTTCATTCGGTGTGGCAGCTGTCATACCTTCTCCAACCATAGCCGGAGTGTTCGGCATTGTACGAACAATCTTAACATCTTTTCCAAACTGTTCGGCAAGCCATGCAAGTGTCTTTCCTGGTGCGATCGTGATAATAAGCTGTTCCGGTCTTACCAGATCTTTTACTTCCTGAATGACATCTGCATAAAACTGTGGTTTTACAGAAAAAATAACAACTTCTGACTTTTCAATTACTTCTTTATTGCTATCAGTAACATTGATTCCATAAAGTTCTTTTACTTTTTCGCGACCTGGTGCAAAAAGATCTGCTCCGATGATTTCTTCCGGTTTGAATACGTTACTTTTAATAACGCCTCCCATAATTGCTCCTGCCATATTACCTGTTCCGATAAATCCTAATTTCATAGTCTTTCTCCTCCTGATGAACTTAAAACCTTATACATTTTCGTTTTTAATTTGTATACAATCATTTAAGTTGTATACAAATTTCTTTCTGCATTCAATGTATCACTTCCTTTGTTTAAAGTCAACATTTTCACAATAGAAAATGCCGTTTTTCGTCGAAAATACATGCACCATTGTATACAATTATCAGTCTGTACTCTTATATTAAACGCAACTTTACATATACCTAATTTTATTTTTTACAAACCCCGTTTTAATGTGTTATACTTAATATATTCACCAGACAGAGGGGGATTTCACATGGCTGAAAAAAAGAAATCACTTGCCGATCAGGCTTATGAAATTATCAAAAATAACATTATGAATCTGACTTATCCACCAGGAATGCCTCTTACCGAAGCACTTCTGACAGAAGAGCTCGGTATGAGCCGTAATCCAGTACGCACTGCACTCAAAATGCTGCAGTCTGAAGGTCTGATCGTTACCGATTATTATAAATCCATGACTGTAAAAGAAATCACCGATAAAGATATCAATGAACTTTATCAGCTCCGCGAACTCTTAGAGGGCAGTGCATTTAAACTGATCTTTGAAGGTGGAAAAGCGGAAGAATATTCCTATCGAATTGAAGAAAAAGTGGTACATATGTGTGCGGTTGCTTCCGATGTTTACAAGTGGGAGCTTGCTGATACGCAGATGCATCTGGAAATCGTCAGCATTTTCAATAATGACCGGATCACCAAATTCTATGAATCCAATTTATCAGAGCTGGTAAGAGTGGGTATGTATTCGCTGAAAAATGGCATGCGGATCGTTCCAACGAATGAGAATTTGAAAAAAATGGTTAAATATATGCGTAAAAATGATTATGAGCGGGCTTTTGCAATCCTGAAAAAAGACCATTTTATGCAGGGAAAAGACAGCGCCATGAAAGAAGAACTGAAAAACGAGTAATTTTCATTTATAAGAGAGACTATGAGAAAAAGTCTGTAAATAAGATTCTTCTATGATATGCAAGGGTGGCAAGCCTG